>Ga0123340_1000311_pt1 | contig 29177 bp, 22 predicted proteins | sample SirMexnodulemix_FD_89961 | JGI IMG/M metagenome (GOLD analysis project Ga0123340, IMG submission 89961) | Root nodule microbial communities of legume samples collected from Mexico - Siratro Mexico nodule mix | ecosystem: Host-associated > Plants > Roots > Nodule | place: Mexico: Nepantla...
ATAATATACTTTATATAAACTTTACAATTTCCATTTCTTTGTATTGGGGTTTTACTATGAAATAAATATTAACCTTGTACATTTAGAAACACATAGATATTCGTATCGATACTATGTTTATAAAACGGAGATCCTAAATGTAAATTTTAACACATTATGGTAATTTAATTTTGTAAAAATAGCCCGTGAATAAAAAGGCACGTCCAGCCACAAGTTATATAAACCCAAACATTTTGCAGTAAAAAGATTAAGCTATTAAATTGGTGAGAATTTCATTTTAAACTTTGTTGAGAGAAAACCTTCGCAATTAGATCGAAAATATATTTCTATTTCTAAAATAGTGAATTCAAATAGATTTTATCAGCTAATAAGATTTTTAAATTTGAAACCAGACTAAACCAAAATATTTTAAATATTCTTATATTTAAATGCAATAAATTATTATTTTAATTAGATTATAAACCCGAATCATTAATTATAATTCAAAGTTCAAGGTTTTACATAAATGTCAACACGATATATATATTAACTTCACCAAAGAATAAGTATTCGAACGTGTACACTTCATCTATATTGGTGTTGTTTTGAGAATTTGAAAAGGAAACTATTATCCTTAACATATGTCAATTGGACAGTGTAAACATGACATGCAATTCAATGCTTTGAAAGCTAATAATGAAATGAAAATAATAATAATAATAAAAGGAGTTACAGAAAGAAAAATGTATAAAAAGAAGGGATCAAAAGTTGGTAATAACAAACACTTCTATATCAAATTTTTGAGAGTCACCCGTTTGGATATATTTGTGGAATATATATATATATAGTCTGAATGAACTTGACAATGTTAATTAAATTCTATATAATTCTGATAGCATCATAACAAATGAGTTTATACGTAATTCAATTTTATAAAATCAATTTATAAAAATTAAAATTAAGCTTCTATCTATATATTTTAATTTGATTTTATTTTTTTATGAATGTATGATCATCACCCATATATTCAAATTGTTTCGTTACGATTTTAAGCTATATATGTAGTTTGGATATTCAAAGGTTTATTCAAACAATACGTGACTTAGACAACTAATTTGGATCATTCTTTCAAACACTATAATTTGTTTCAATATTCAAATAGTCTTTGCCCCTTAAAAATGTCTCATTGAAAAGAGTTTGAAAAGAAAATATTTTTAAAGTCCAAAAGTTTTATTTTTAACATTCCTATTAATTCAGATTTAACGTAATTAACCATGGTATAAGCATATCTACCTATTTCCGTGAACATGCTTTGCTTTTAAGCGAAATGATTTGATACATGCATCAAGATCTATAAAGCTATTTTATAAAAGGAGAAAAGTATTTTCTTATAATGGCAAACCAAAATCTTTTCATTTTCTTTTTTACTGCTTTAGTACTTTAGTGTTTGAGAAAAATATTTAAGAAAAAAATAGTTTATTTTTTTTAGATTCTTTTCATAGTTATTTTTTCTATTTCCAAAAAAATGTGTTATAGTTTTCTACTTGAAGTTAAAAAAGAAATTATTTATTTTAATAAAATTACGTTATGGTCTCTCTCGGAATTTTTTTCTTTTAATTTTTTAGTCGATTGAGAAAGAAAGTAGTTTGAATCATAGAATATCTTGGAAATGAGAGCCTAGACAGCCACAGGCGTCACTGGGAGAAATCACGGACATAATATATTCTTTCTATAATTATGCAGAAAAAGAAATGTAACTATGAAAGTGGATGCCGCAGAAAACAATTCTTCGATAATATGTTATTTTATTGGAAAAAGTTTGATAAATATTTGAATTTAACTTGGTTGTCTAATAAATTAGTTAGGTAGACAACTGTGACGGAGAAAACCTATCGGTTCAAATGGTTATAAATAGATTTGGTGAGTGACAGGGTATTCACTTTTCAGCAACGATATTCAAGGCTCAGAAGTTGTAATTTATGCAAGATTCAGTTTGGTTGGCCCTCTTTGCAATTGACTAGTTCGTCCCAGATTTTGGATCATCTCTTGGGTTAGCACTTGTTTTGTACTATTTGTTTCTCTTCCAAAGATGCTAATGAATACCTATAGTTTAAAGTTGTAATGGGTGCTTTTAAAGTGGGTCAGGTCAATATACAGTTGCAGACCGATACGAGGTATTTCTAAATCTAATTGCTTGCTCTCCTGTGTTAGTGGGACGGTCAGTGGTCACCTGGCTTTTCATTTTGTGACCCTTTATTCTTTTATTCAATAATACAGCTCATATAAAAGCCCAAATAATGAATTTTGCGTATTTGGAAATTGAAACTGCAAAGCTTGGGATACAAAAGAGTAATGTACAAGGAAAAGCAAGTGTTGAGCACCCAATAATACAATTACAACAGCACTTGCTAAGTGTAATTCTACCTTCAAAATTTCTGATATTTACAAGTACAAAGACCATTGTAGTTTTTTTACTATTCTCCTATTCAATGAATGAGTCATTTTCAAATGGTACATCCTATAGTTGATTGAAAAATCTGACGCTTAAAATTGGTGAGAAAAGTCACCCGAGATTGGCAGCCTCAAATCCATTGAAGGGTCATTGGATTGATCAGAGTTCTATGAAAGCCATCCTTTTTTGTTCCTGGTTGCCTTGAGCTTCATCACAAGTTCTTCACGCTCGGCTTCCACCTCCGCATACTTAAGGCTCATGTGGAAGTAGCGCTCCTGAATATCTCTTAATTCTGCCTCTAGCATAGATTTTGTACGTTCAAATTTTTCTTTTGTTACTAGTTCTTCAGTCATTGATTTTACTGGGCCATTTGCCTGGATCTTTTGCCCTCTAGATGGTGATCTGCAAAATAGAGATATACATGGGGTTATATATATATAACAATACTCTTCAAGTGAACAATAAGGCATGCGTTAACAAAAGGCTTCCAAAATTATTATCAGAGTAACTGTGACATCTTTGCAACAACATTCCAGTCTTCCGGCCTCCCTAAATGGACAACTTCATTTTCACTTCAATGTTTTAAACTTGGTTTTAACCAAAAGGAACACAATATGAGCCTCAATAGGAAATCCAGTGAAAACTGGCTCCTTTGCTTACATATCAAGAACACATAATCAATTGTTGAGGAATTTGACATTATTTGTAAGGAAGACTCATTCTGGATATCAGTGGAAGCAAGAAAACACTGTTTTCTTCTATTTTTCCTCTTATAATTTCTTCTCCATTCATTTTTATCTCTCTTTTATTTTCTTTAAGAAAAACCATTCGTGGTTATTAGAGAAGCGAAGGGTAGAAGAATGGCATCCAACCTTTCATCCCTCCCGAACATTTCCACTTGTCAAAACTCCATTATTAAGGAACTATATAATAAGCAAAATTCTTTCTGGATGAGTTTCCCGTTTGGGGACTACATGAAACCAAATGAAAGTTGGTTTCTGCTTCTGTAACTTCAATTTTATTTTTCTTGTTTAACCGGCATTGTGGTGTTTTCACCTTATCATGATTGTTGTGAGCCAAATTCCCCATAGTTTAGTCACTTAACCTACATCTGAACAGATATCTAAGAAATTCTAAATTAGCCATCATCCAAAACTGTACAAAATAATTTCATACTTATAAATTGATCCTTACTGGGTTACACCAATAAGAAAATCACATAAGAATGAAAACACTATTATATTGAATAACAATATGTCGACAAAAAAAATATTCGACAACAGTATTAGATCATACACACTAAGATTATGTATAAAAAAACATACATAGAGTATCCAGCAAGACTCTGTATACCTTCAATGTAACTATGAAAAATTGTGTAGGTAATGGAATTACTTTTCTTGATCTCAAAGTGAAACAATACATGAGTATTTAAAAAAAAAAAACGAAATCCTAATAAAAGAAAATAAATCTCCATAAATGAAGACTTTAAAGCAAGAACAAATCTACCAAATAAACTCTTAATTTAGGAATTTCTTCCAAACAAATCAATCTATATTTATTGTACAATAAATGTACAATATTTACACTCATATTTCAAACGCCACCTTTCAACCTGAGAAATAGATATCTTCCATTCCCAGCTTGGTTAGAGATTATGAAAGTTTGTAGTATTGAGTCCTTTTGTGAGCACGTTAGTCACATGTTGCTTGGACGGAATGTGTGACATGCATACTAAACCTTCTTCTAATTTTTCCTTAACAAAGTGTCTGTCTATTCCAATATGATTTGTCCTGTCATGCTGAATGGGATTTTGTGCAATGCCTATTACTATCTTACTATCATAGTAGAGCTTCATGGGTCCCTCCAAATTAACTTTCAAGTCATCAGTCATAATAACTCAAATAGCCCTTATACAATGGACCTAAACTCTAATTTAACTGATGATCTTGCCCCTATACTTTGTTTTTTGCTACTAAGCTCCAGCTTAGGAAAGTACAATATCCAGTTGTCGATACTCTATCAATAAGAGAACATGCATAATCTACATCAGTATTGGCTTCAAGAGTTCGTCTTCCATTCTTTTTGAATAGTATTCTCTTTCCAAGGCTGTCCTTTAGTAATATAGAATTCTATAAGCACCTTGAAGATGAGATTCTTTCGGTTCATGCCTAAATTGGTTGATGACATGAATAAGCAAAGTCTTGTCGCGTGTGAGCCACATAAATTAATTTTTCGATTAGTCTGTGATACATCTTTTTCTCTATTGTTGGTTCCACTTCAACCTTACATAACTTGTGAATCCATTGGAGTTGATACTAGTCAGCACCCAATTTTTCCAGTTTCTGCTAGCAAATCAGTTATATATTTTTGCTGAGATATGAAAATTCCCTAGTTAGAGTTGGCTACTTTAATCTTCCTAGCTCTTTTAGTTAAAATTCCTAGACTAGTCTCTATTTCAATTCTTCCTTCTCCCTTTCATCATTCCAATCACTATAATATCATCAACATAAACTAGAAGGATTGTTACCCCGTCTTTCCTTGAATGTGTAGTAAACAAAGTGTGTTATCCATGACTTTGTTTGTAGCATAATCCCTTCATAGCTTTTGTGAATCTTCCAAATCAAACTCCAGGGGATTGTTTCCGTCCATAAAGAGCCTTTTGTGGTTTGCACACCTTACCTTTTTTGTCTCCTTCAAACCCAAGTGGAATATTCATATAGATTTCTTCCTCTAGGTCTCCATGGAGAAAGGCATTTTTGACTTCGTATTGTAGAAGTTTCCAATCAAAGTGGGCAGCTAAGGGAAAAATAATCCTTATAGTGTTCATTTTAGCAACTGGAGCAAAAGCCTGCTAGTATTCTATTCCATAAGCTTAAGTTAAGTGTATCCTTTGGCAACTAACCTCATTTCGTATCTTTCAATAAACCCATCAGCCTTATATTTTATTATAAATATCTATTTGCAGTCAACAATATTCTATTTCCTGGGTTTATCAACAATTTCATAAGTACAACTTTTTTCCAATGCATCCATCTCCACTTTCATGGCATCTCTCGATTCTTTCTTTGCCAGAGCTTGAGTATCAGTGTTAGGGATAACAATAGAATTCAAACTAACAATGAACCTTTTATGGTTAGCCAATAATATATCCACAGAAACATAATTTGATAGGACAGAGGGGTTGTTTTGTGTGTTCTCATTTCTAGTTCAAATTTGTCTGTAGTTTCAGGTTCAGAGCTTAAATTGCATTCATGGACTTGCCACATGTCTGGTATGCTCTTCATTCTTGTATAGGCATTGTTGAATCTTGAAAAATTGTAGGCACTAACTCTCGGGGATGAATCTCTTACCATTTCAGTATTTTCTTGTTGCAATTCAGTAGCATCAATGATATTATCAATTTCAATTTCTAATATTGCCCCAAAATTAATTTGCTTAGCTATAGATTCATTTTCAGAGGTTTCAGTTGGAGCATATAACAGAATAGACAAGTAAATCTAGTGCACATCAATAAAGATTACACACAAACAAACCCCAGAGATATTAGGTATAATGCATGGTCCACATATATCACTATGGATTAATGGGATTTGTAGAACATTCAATGTCATGAATATATTCGATTTTGAAACAATCTCGTAGACATAAGAATTATCTTGTTTGCATGGTTTAAAACACCTAGGGAGAGACAACTTTTGTTGTTAATGGATTGTTCTAAATAGAAGAGAAAGCTTAAAACAAATAAAAGAATCAGCATAAGGGGGTCATACAAACAAATTAAAAACTTTTTCCTTTAAGCTTTGAAATATGTTCCTCTTACCTGTGAAGTTGAACTTCAATGTTATTGGCTTCGTTTGCTTTTGCTAGTTCATTATCATGCAATTGAGTCTTTGATGGTGGATCTACTTCAACAGCATGAACATTTTCATCAAGAAGTCCAAGTTCAGTTTCTACCTATATAAGAAAAAGGAGACATGAAAGAGAAACATCAAAGTAAGGTGTCATTTGCAGTGACACTACATTTATTTGATATTATCACTAGGTGCCATCCACACAAATGTAATCATAAAATATACTTTGTAACCTTTGACTCGGAGGTAAATTACAATGTAGCCAAAGTTCAAAATATATCACCTCACTCTGATATTTGATGCTGTCATTCTTCAATGACTTTTTCCTATTAATGCGATGTTGATTGGTATTCTTCACCCCAAGATTCTGCTAAATCAAAGAAAGAAAATTAACAGTCCTGTCAACACAACGTTATCATGCCGTTAATGAAAAAGAGAACTAACCTTTGATCCCTTCAGATCATCGTGAACAGGTGAAGATTTCCTGTTTAACTTCGAAACCTGATTTCTCTTTTGTTCCTTGATCAGCTTCAATTCTTCTTCAAGGGCTTGAGCTTTTGTTTGGAACTCAGTTTTTTCCTGTTCAAGCAGTTGTATGGTCTGTTGATGCTGCCTGTTTATTCTTCTGCTGTGACTGAGCTCAGTATCCTGGACACATCTTGTTTCTCTTGCCTTCAAGTCATTCTCCAACTGCACAAGTCTTTCTTCCAGGGAAGTCTTATCCGCCATCAAATCTTCACATAATTCAGATGTTAGGCGCAATGAGGCCTCCAGTCTCTCTTTCTCAGATTTAGAAGCATTAAGCTCGTTCTTTAGAGCTATATTCTCATCTTCAATTTGATAGTTCTGCTGCAATTTAACCTTTAAATTTCCAGATTCGTCCATGATTTGTTGTCTTTCGTATTCAGTGACTGTAAGTTTTAGTTCAAGAGCATTTATAGTACTTTTGAATTTTAGCTCTCTTGATTTGCTGTCTTCCACCAGCTTCAACAACTTTTCATGTTCAGTCGTCAGTATTTCCACTTTAATTTTGTACTCGGCAACTTGAGTTGTTAGGTCTTTCAGCTTTTGTTCATAATGAGACTGCATCGCATCAACCTCCTTCTGAGCCAAATTCACTTTAGATTGAGCTTCTTCGGAAGCAGATTCCAGTTTCGCTTTATCAGCACGTAATGTGGATACTTCAAGCAAAGCGTTAGAAGCTATTCTCTCTTTTTCATGATATACTGCCGAAAGTTTCAAACGGAGCTTCTCAACTTCTAGTTCTAGGTTTTGAGTTTCTACCATCTTCTCCATTTGCACCTGATTCAGTAAGACTTCACCCTGCTCCATATGTTTCCTATTTTCATCAAAAAGACCATCTAAATCTGAAATTAGATGTTTCACTTTTGATGCAATATCTTCCAGCATTAAAGCGAAGCTCTCTTCCAGGTGTTCCACTCTTTCAGAGCACTTAGCGAATCTTTCATCTGATTCCCTTAGTCTGGCTCCCATAAGGGAGCAATATTCCTCTACCTTCAACTTTTCCTGCCTCAAATCTCCATTTATCTTTTTGAAAGAACTGCATTCTTCTGCAAGATTTTCTATGGTATTTTGAAAATTCTGGTTTGCTACTCTTAGATATTCACATTCTTCTTGCGCTTCTGACCAGCGAAATTGTGTAGTCTTTAAGTCTTCTGTTGAAGAATCTATCTCAGTCTGCATCTCCATAATCTTCTCTTGAAGCCTTGCAGCTTTAGATCTAGAGTTCTCTAGTTCTTCTAAATGAAACTCTCGCTCATTTGTCAAATCTCTCAACTGAGCTTCTAAAACAGAAACTCGCATTGACAATTGTTGCCTTTCCTGCTCTATGTCTGATATGTTGAGCTCCAGTTCATGCTTAGTTTCTTTTATCATGGCCTCCATTTGTTTCTCTTGTTGACTATGTTCTTGTTCAAGATGATAAACCTTGTCTTCTAGCTCATTCAATAGCTTTTGCAGAACCCCAATCTCCTTTTCTTTGTATGACAACTTAGCCTCAAGATTTCCTATCTCAGATGTTTTATTAGTTAGTTCCTCATTCAAATCTGCGATTCGGACTTCTAGAGCTAATTTTGAAGTCTCAAGCTCTTGACTTGAAATGTCATCATCATTACTACTCTTGATGTTGTTTTCCCCTTGGAGCATGTCTCCTGAATGGAATATTCGAAATATATTGTTGCTTATCTCAGACCCAAAGTTAGTAGAAGATTCATCTTTGACCTTGTCTGACAAAAGGTCTTGAGATGCTCCACCATCTTTAGAACTTTTCGTTGCTTCTTTTAGCTTGAATAAGAGCTCAAGGTTTTCTTCTGTCAGTTCATTGCAGTCCACCTCAAGTTCCTGAACTTTCTCTTTCAGTAATTCAACTTCTCTCAAAAGATCTGCATCGCCTAAATTTTTGGACACAGTCTGCACTTTACAACTTTCTGGGATAGATTCAAATAGCTTTGCTTTCAAACTTAATATTTCTTTATCTTTAGCAGATAATTTGCCTTCATATTCCATTTCAATATCTGAAAGGGTTTTGTTATTTTGAATCTTCGAATGTTCAGTGTCTGGCATTTTGTCCTCCAAGGCACCTTCCAGCTCTTCCACCTTGACCAGCAGATTTTTCTTCGATTCCTCCAGTTGTTCTAGCTGTTTCATAAACTGCTTGTTTCCTTCTGTACTTATTTGGAAAGATTTGTCCAGATCACTGAATTTTGAGGTTAGTGATGAAAGGTTTTCTATCTCAATTTTCTGCTGTTCTATGGTCTCTTCCAGCTCCTGCAGAACAGAAACGAGCTCCAGATTCGCTTCTTGACTCCTCTTCAGTTGCAAAGACAAGTTGGCATTTGATTCCTTTTCGTACTTCAATTCCTCCTTCAGAGCATTCTCAATTTCTGAAATACATTCACCTTCTGAAAGTGAATCTTCCGATGCTCGCTGTCTCGCTGTTGAGTCAACAAATGATAATTTTAACTGTTCAACTTCTTTTTTTAAACTATCACGCTCTACCTGGGTCGCTGAAAGGTCCATTTTTATACCTTCCAGATTTTTGTATTGATCTGAGAGTTCTGTCCTCAACACGTCTAAATCACCCATTACCTTTCGGGCGTTCATTTCCCACATCTTCGCTTCTGCCCGTAGCTCTTCATTTGTTTCCAGACGATTATTGGAAGCATTGGTCGTTTTAGAAGATAATGCACCAATCTCTGGCATATTCTGGGAAACAAATGACGAATTATTTGACTGAGAAGAATTTACAGGGTAATCGTGATGGGATACACTTTTCTGGGAACTGGTTGAACCTTGCATTCCAGTCGGGCTCAGGCCGTCACTGATACTAGAGGAAATATTTTCCCTTCCTGTGGAACCCTCAGTTGAGTAATGGCTGCAGTTTGATACAGATCCGGAGAAGCTTGTTTCCTGCAGACAAAGTGCCAGTGCAACGCGTCATTATCATGATAAGGGCAGGCCAATAGTAAATTACGTCACAACTCAAACATAAGCAAGCTGATGGCTCCACTGGCATAAATTATTTTGCTTCCAGGACCGTGATAGAAGAGAACTCTGTACAATGGATGACTTTGAAATACCCGTTAGGATGAAATGTAGTTACCATCTCCACGTGAAAATCTCACTAAATTACTATGTTGAAAAAGCCAGTTCAAATTGGAATTGGTGGATATTATTTTGCAATGTCTTTTGGTTAAAAAGTTCCATGAATAAACCTCGTGAATAGTTCCGGACACACCTAAATGTAAACAGCTAAACTAGAGAATTATTCGAATCTGCAGAGCTCATCCTGATAATTGATTATTAAGAACAGACTTATTTTTTTACCTATGCATGTCTGGGAAGAAATCTATAACCATTTAGGCAACAAAACAGATATGATTATGGCACGGAAAATGTTGTAATTTTACCCTTGTCTCAATTTCTCCGGTGGATAAGGTAGAATCAAAATCTTCAACAGAGGAAGATTCAACACTCTGGATATTTGAACAATCAGATTCATTGGACTTGATAGCCAGATCATAATTATTTTCATTGATGGCCTTCGAATGGAAAGTTGTCTCTTGATCCCTGGAAAAAGTGTAGGAGATAAATACTTACTAGAATAATTGACATTATAATACACAAAACAAGACTAGCCGCCAATTCAAACCTGAGTTTCGTTCTTGGTGTCAGGCACTGCACAGTTACCTGAAAAATACACAGCCACTGAATTCCGAATTCTAAGTTCTATGACTTTTTCTGCAATAGCTTTATTGTAATGGGAAAATTATAATTTTACACTTCTTTTTAAAATACAATGACTTAATAACTTGTTTTATTAATATAATAATAAAAATAATAATTTTTATATCTATTTATATTTATATTATTATATTAATAAAAGGAGTTGATAAGCAGTTTTTTTTTTAAAGGAAGATATCAATATGTAATTTCTCTTTCTTGTGATGATAGCCGATAGTTTGTCCCTATATTGGATAGCAGAATCACAGTGAGTACTGCTCGAGTGAGCAAAGATGAACCAAAGAAAACGGGTTCTCGACAAGGTAGGGTAATGGGTAAATTTATTTTTGTCATATTGATAGTTCTAACGAAAAAGTAAACCACGTGTCTTCGAAGTGAAGAACCGGGGGGTTGTCTAGTAAGAGGAAAAATGAAAAACCACATGTGATAGCAGTACTTTTATGGGGCCGTAATGTTCATACATAACATTCAAGTCTCGTGCACCAATCAATCGATTAAGAAAAGCTTAACGAAAATTAAGTTGAAAAAAGACTCAAAAGCAGTGCCATCATCGTGCGTAAAGTTAATCAAAAAGAAATTTGTCACCATGGAATAATCCATTTGCAAGAAGGAAAGAAATTATTTCCCTGTGATACTGTTTATCCAAGACTACTTTGTTAAGTGAAATAGTGACATTATACTATCACAAGAAAAAAAAAATATGTGAGGACCATTGATATATTTATAACATCAAAACTTTTTTTTTCCAATTCAATTCCATAAACGAAATAGTCCAGATTTCCAGTTCTATATCCCCTTAATCCAAAATGAAGCATAATCATCCATGAAATTAAAAAGGCAACCCTTCTCACTTTCTACAGACAGTCACAAGATATAAATTCCGCTATATGACTCACTTGCAAAATTGTTCCATGGTTGCACTTATTCAGTGGGATTGAAAGTGGAATAGCAGCCCCTGAACTCATATAGCTAGTCAGACTAACAGAGGCCTCCCCCAGGATGCCAGATTTTGATGACCCCTGTTAAGTGATAATGATTATTTATATAGTAATCTAATCCAAACAGAAATTTCAAGCTGATAAAAATAAAGGAACAGAAGAATAACAAAACGTTGTGCATAGCAGCAATAGTGATAATACCATTGCAACGATAAGCTTGAGGACAAAATCATCAATCTCCTTGGCAGAGTTATTTCTCGAAACCCATATAGATTCTGAAAAGTTATCTGACCATTGACAACCTCCGTTACGCACTGGCACTTTGCTCGACTTTGCAATTGTTTTGCCATTTTCTACGGAGACAACAGAAACAAACAGCTTGTCCCACCCTTTGGGTACCTGTTAACATTAGATTTACCATTTGTTATTGGCCGGACTTTTTTTTTTAAGACACAACATTTGAAAATTCAAACCATTTGGATATAACATTCTAACATAATTTTTTCAACAATTATTGGAATGATATAATACTGATAGTATCTTCTCGTCTTTAAATATTAGCAAAACTCATTCCATTTTATGATTTGGCTCTTGAGTTATCCTCGTGGCAAAACATACCTGTAATACTGTTCTACATTCCACGAGAACAGAAACTACAAGCAAAAAACTTACCTATACTTCTGTAGATACCTGTTACGCTGTTACCTAATTAGAATTGAAATTTCGCTTTGATAATTTGCAAAAAGTTTTAAGGTAAACTTTTATTAAGACTACTTCTGAATAAACATTACCGAAGACAATATATCTAAGTTCTACGAAAACCACAAACCTACTGCAGCTGCTATTCACAACAAGACAAAAGCTAGTGATACACTTTGTTATTAGCTGAAATTTACTAGAAAATACAAAACTGTGAGATCTCATTTCTTATTTAACCACCTACAGTTGACTTCATCAACTCTCATACATGTTCCGAGTCCGCTCCGTGATTCTCTTTCCAAAACACGAAGCACTTCATATAACAAATTTCTATTCTAAAATAAAATCACATCTCCATATCAACATCAGCTAGTATTTCCAAATTAGGATCAAGGAGTTTCAGTTGCATATTGCATTGCACCTACGAATTATCACTGCGGATCAATAATTTCGAAGACGTAGCAGAATAAGCAAAAGCGAAACACAGATAGACACTACACTAGTCACATTGATCGACGTAAAACGAAACGAGAGATAAAAACACGAAATAGAAGAAGAGAAAAATAGCGAAGGCAGAAACCTGGAGCGCCTTGAGGTGAGAGATTGTGAACTCAATTCTATCCCCTGATTTCGCCGCCCTGTGCTTATGCAACCTAAACATTCTCTTTTCTCTTTCTCTCCTCACTGCGTTTCCGTGTGCGAGTGTGTGGTGGCGCGTTCTTTCTCAATCGCTCACTCACTCACTCACTCTCGACAACTACCAAAAATCGCTATATTCATGATTTCATCAGCTTCTCCGCAACCACCATCACCAACTGGCGAAAGAGACGAAGAGAGAGAGAGAGAAAGAGCGTTAGCTCAGTGGTCATTGTTGCGATGGGTGTTATTTTATTGTTCCTTCAAACCATCGCTCATAGAGAGAAACGGAAACGAAACCCACATAAAACAAACAACCAACTGACCCAAGCGCTAATAGTACATGTCCATACGATTTAAAAAAAAAAAAAAAAAAAAAAAAAAAAAAAAAAAAAAAAAAAAAATAAAAAAAAAAAAAAAAAAAAAAAAAAAAAAAAAAAAGCGAAAAAGAAAAATCGTGCATCCAGAACAAAGATTTCTGTAAAACAAACTAAATACAAAAAATAAGCACAACTTATTTATCTATGTAATTTTAAAAAAAATTAGCCGTATCTCTTTTCATGATCATGTGAGGAACATAACAGCGAGAAACGGTTACGACCCAATCTCTTTTTTTTTCATTATTTTTTCTACTAACGATTCTATTCGCTGACGTGTCACGCGGTGGTTGGCCAAGCACCCTGAAAGGCGTTGCAACTAGTTTTACAGCTGCAACAACCCGAAGCAGAGGCAATAGCAAACAAAAAGATTACAGCCTGTGTTTCCAAGGATCTTAATAATAGAATAATTTGATATTCGACCTATTCAAAGAAGAATTGTTATTACTAAATAGTAACTATTATTTTATTTCTAACTTTTTTTTTAATTATGACTTTATCTGTGAATAATTGCATTTTGATTTTTTTTTATAGAAGTTAGTCTTAGTAAGTCCCGTACGGACGGCCTTACGAGAGTATATTCTTCGTGTCTGTTTGGGGTCATGTATTCATTTCAATCTGTGTCTTCTATGATAAATTAATTTAACTTAATTAACAAGTCATTAAGATTATTACTTGTTTTACTGAAAACAAAATAAATGATATGCCTTTTCATTTATGAAAGAGTCTGTGTTTTAGCCTTAGATAGATAGAGAACCTTTTCCAGCACATTAATTTATGTGGTAGGTTTGCTTTAGGTCACATTGTCCGTTTGGGCAGGGTACACGTACTAGTCACAGATCACCAACCTTCCCTAAATCAGTAACAGAGAACTTTTTTATTCTCCTAATTTTTAATTACTATTAAGACGCAGTTTCAGATTTTAAATCCGTTTGTTGAATTCAGTGTATGTGTTGCACAACATGAAAATTAACGTAGAATGTGCTAATGTTATGAGATTAGAGATAAGGATAACGACCATGGTCAATGTTTATCTTATAAACTAATTTTATAAAAAAATTAAACTTACTTTTTACTATAAAATCAGACCTTTTACTGTACCACGAAAAATTAGATGTCTATGTCTCAACTTAAATAGAGTGGAACACAAGACAATTATGATCTATGGATGAGAAAAAAATTGTGATAGCAACAAAAGACAACAATAATTGAGATCTACCAAATTCATTCAAACCAATTCTTGAGTTTGAAAATGTCCAGCGAACTAATCTGTCGTTAAATATGATGAACTTTTACTAAGTTTGTTGTCTACATAGCAGATTCGTTCTTTGAAAATTCAGTTTGTAGAATGGTCCTTGGACGTATTATGAATCACTTCACATCTTCTGCTTCGTATGTAAGAAAAACAAATAAGACTCAGACTATTATTTTAATTTTTTTTACGCAATATTAATTATTTTTTATATTTATATTTTGTAATAAACTAACAATTGGAAACTCTTTGTAAGGCAAGATTATTATTCGTTAAGAGTAATTAACGATTCCTCAAGAAGGAAATCTATAGAAACAGGAAGGTATAAATAAAAGTATAACATTAAGAAATGTGAGATTAATTTATAAGCATTCATATGTAATATACTCTTCTCAAGGAATCACTCACTCATAAGATAACAAAGATTATAAATGAATTAATAATTATAAGATAAGTTTTGTAAAATTATTAATTTATCTGTTTATTTGTTATTTCCGTAAGTCCTATACAAAGGCATAATGATTCTGGAAGGGAAACTATTTAGAACATCTTTATTGGTGGATCTTCTATAAAAATATAACATGAAGGGGCCAACTAAAAAGTAATTTATGGTTCTAGTATCTTTAAATTTAAAATAAAAAATATCTCGTTTGATTTTCAATTCTAAAATAAATTTTGCCTTCAAAAATTTAAAGGTATATTTAATATACTTTCCATCATTTTTAGGAAAAAAAAATTAATGTAGTTCTATATAAATTAATATTATTTTGTTTATGAGTTCATTTATAAAAAATCATATTAACATTTTAGAACATAACTTTTAATTCTTTCGTAAATCAATGTTCTTTTTTAAAAGTATCTAGGAATAAACTTGTCTATATTTTTCAATTTGACAACACAAATCCACATAACCAACAGAGTGTAATTTGTATGATATGTGTTTCAAACACGAATTCTGCTTGAAATAAAAAGTAAAATGAGAGCAAAGTTTGCAAACTTAATTTACAAAATTAAATCAATTCAAATTTAAGTCTAAAAAAATTTAATCTAAACATTTATATGAAAATTAAGTAACGTTATCTTTGATGGTTAGTTCTTTCTTATTCAAAAACTTGTTTTAATTAAAAGAAAAACAATGAAATAAAGGAAGTTAGCAATAAAAAAAAGGCACTGTTAGTAATAGAAGGCTACCTTTTATTTGTTTATAAAATGGTTTTACGTTACCGTTTCTAGAGGCTGTCATTTAACATCTGGAAAAAGGTATTAAAACAAGTTTTAATTTTTTTTATATAATTAATTAGCGTGTTCTAAGGTAAACAATTGCTTAAATCAGCGCTTACTTCCAATGAAATCAACATTAAAGAAAAAGGCAAAATGAACCTATAAAAGAATAAATGAAAAGTAAAAGCTCAATTTTTCTTAAAACAAAAACAAAAAACTTATATACGAATTCAAAAGCTAAAAAACTTATAAAATACTATGAAATTATGAAAAGGTGAAACTAAAAATTAGTATAAAAATAGATATTTAAATGTTTCAAAAGAAATAAGTTTAAAATAACACGTTTTGAGAAACAATATTAAGTCATTTTCAATTTCCAAGTAAATGGACTGCGGTTTAATAAATAAAATTTATAGCAAAAATTTGCAAAAAAATTGAAAACAAGATCTTATGAGTGAGACTTCTCTACACTAGTTCTTCACTTAATAATTCAATTAAACTTCTTTACAACATTTTGAAAAATGTGAATAAATAATTTGGCTACGGAAAATAATTGTTATCTAATACATATTTACTGGATTCCTAGTGGTATATTAACTAGCAGAAAATGAGAAAATCTACCAAAGAATTTGATACGCTGATAGTTACAGGAAATTTCGCAGCTTATTCAAAGAAGATGTAAATATTAACTATTTCAACCGTTGGCTCAGTTTCATGTACAGGCCCTGCAAAACAAAAGAAATCTATTAGTGCTACGCAGTAGAAAATAGGACAGTTCTTTATGCACCCTTTATCAATCAAGGTGCACCCTTTCATTCTAGAAAAGGAGTGCAACTTGACTTTTACAAGGTGTAGAAAGTTGAAGCCTAGAAAATACTAGTTAAATGTAAGTGAAAATTTTCCTGTTTAACTATTTAAAAAGCATGATACTGAAAGTGAGTAAATTAAAAGATTTTCTTCCTCCTTTAAACAAAACTAGAGAAAAGAAAAATGATCTGATAGTACAAGGTGAGGCTCTTTAGTTTCTGAAACCACAGAATTTAGAACAAGTTCCTGATGATTTTTCTAGGCTTTTATCTTAACATCTTTTTGTCATTTTAGTTCTTAAATATATGTTAATATTATCCCTTAAATCTCATGATTTTTCAAATTTTGGACTAAAGTGAATGATAAACTGCATTTCAAATACCTTTATCTTTTAATGTTCTTACTTTCAGGAATTAATGGGTTAGCCTATAGACTTTTAGGAACCTGAAAGATGTTATAACCAAAAAAATGAAGCTTGAGATGACTACAATTTAGCATTTTCTTTTTGCTCTCGTTCTCCTATTGGAAACATTGAGATTTGCACACCAAAGCACAAAAAGGAGTCCCTTTTAGAAACCCATCTCAAAGACAAGAATAGATAACCTTACATTTGTGGTGTGTATTGTTGCTCCGGTAGTCATACTGATATTCTGATCAGGAACCAGCTCGAAGTTGATGTGCTGTATAAAGATTGCAAGAGCAACTATAGCTTCCAGTAAAGCAAACTGATCACCAACACACTTGCGTGGCCCTCCACTGAATGGAATGAATCTGCAACATGTTTTGATTCATAAAATCTGAGGAACTATGATATAAAACAAAAAATATTCCACAGAAGATATAACCAGAATGAACCGATCCTTCTCCCCACTCGAGGACAAACCTAAAAGTGGTAGGGTACAACACTGAATAGGTTAGGGGAGAAGGGTAGGGAAGAGCCACTAGCAAGTAGTGGAGGTGCAATTTCAGTCAACATTGACAGCAAGAATGATTACTATAACAGTAATGCACACCTGAAATCTGTATTTGTTTCATTTGGCACCGGACCATCCAAATCAAATCTTTCTGGCATAAACTCTTCAGCCCTATCCCAAACCTTGCAAAGTAATTAAGTTTACAGAATAGATCAAAATAGTGAATTTAGAAAGTCAGCAGTAACATTCAGACAGTGCAAAAACTTGCATATCAGGTTTAATCTGCCAAATGACTAAAAAAACAACAGACATCAACTCCAATCACCGCAGCAAATGCTTGATGATAGGGCACATAATATTTGAATAAAAGAATCAATAATTTAAACAAAGCAACCACGGGGTGAGAGGGTTAGAATATCATGAACAAAAATCATAAAAGCAAGTTGCTTTCTATTTCTATACTGAAAACTGAATGAAATAGACACTTTTATTATGCTCTCTTGACATCCACATTATTAAATTTCTTTCTTTGTCTTTCTTGTTAATAAAAATAGTAAGGGAAAAACAAGAAAAGGACATTTTGAAATTGAACCAAACAGGTTCTAACCATTATAAATTATTCAATTAAAAATAAATAAATAATATTAAGGCTTAAAATATGTTTTAATCCCAGGAAAATGAGCAAGTTTTTGATATTAGTCCCTGAAAAAAATTATTTTCTTTTTATCCCTCAAAAATATGAGATCACTGCTTACTTATAAAAGGAGTAAATTTTTGTTTTGGTTGTTGTAAAATATTTTTCTTTTATTTTCATCACTCCAAAAAATTGTAATTACAACTTTTGGTCCCTAAAATTAATTTTAAAATAAATAAATAACAATTATTTTATGGATATTAAAAAAAATTTAAAGATGTCACATGTTGACATTATACTATAGACACCAGTGGGAAGCTACTTGAAATAGCCTGTTGACCTTTAGTTAAATATATAAACATTACGGATTAAAAAACAACGATTTTCAAGTTAAGTATGAAAAACAAAGAAAAGGTTTTACAAGGAGCAAAATCAAAGCTAAATCAATTTACAAAAACTAAAAACATATTTAAATCTAATACTAATGGCTCTACGCTGCCTACATAGGTCTCCTAACCCTGATTGCAATAGTAGAGAGTAGACCATGGCAAATTCAGCTACTTCAAGGAGGGGTCATATAAAGAACGAAGGTGAATAAAAGAACAGTAGGTAGGCATTCGTTTAAGAAGTTTGTCGCACAATAGGCCATAGTAAATTAAACTTTTACACAGCTTGAAGCAAAAGGATCTCATCTGCTGATTATTCAGCTAAGCAGTAGTACTACTGGAAAAGACTAATTACAGTGATTTAAAATTCCATAACCAAAATTTATAACAAAAGTATACAGATTTGGCTACAGAAAGTAAATACCTCAGAAGAACGATGTATGTTGTATACAGAAATCATAATATCTTGACCAGCATTTACTTTGTAAGAACCTGGAAGCTCATCAGGAACTTGAGCTCTTCTTATCAACACCTTAAGGATGCATAAGGTTATTATATAAGAATAGCAGAAATTATAACTGATAAAACATATCTGACATTGGAAGTTCCAAAAAGGCGTATTTCAGAAAAATAAGACACAGCAGTGAACTTAAAACTGTTCAGAGATATCATAATGATATTTTAAAGTGATTAATTACTAAATGAGAATTCAGCTTTTCTGTTTGATTTAAGATTTTTTTCCTAAATGTTGATTTCTGAATTAAGACAAGTCATTAAATAAAATAAAAAATGACATTTTAATCCATATTTCCAACTTTTCTGTTACTTTAGCATTTAAGCTTTTATTTAGACTCCTTCAATGTGAGACCTTAGAAAATTGGGTTGTTGAAAAAAGATACATTTTTTTCCATCTCAAATAGATGTTTGTACTATGAATAATTTATATTGCGAAACATTGCAACCTACCGGAGGATGCGGATACAGCCGGAGTGACTCAATAATACAATGTGTCAAGTACTTAAGATTTTTAATATCTTCGTAGGAAGGACGCCTTCGCTGTAAAACTCTGTCTACCTCTTCTTGTGCTTTTGCCAGTGAGGAAGAATCCTGCATAAATAAATCTCATAATGCTGACAATAGTACGTTATAATATAGAGACATGTACAAAACCGAGTAAATCCAAAATAACAGTCATAAATGTTCACAAAGACTATTAAATCCAGCTGAAAGCTGGAAGAAAATTAGAAGGTTGAGGTCATTGAAGAGTGCTTTTGATATTAATATCTTTGAACCAGGTTAACGTAGTTTCAAAATTTCCAAGTTTCCATAAAAGCTAGATTAGTTTGAGGACTCAAGAAAACAAAACTGCAATTGGATGATTAATGCAAGGTTCAAAAGGAAAATTATAAACTATGTAGGGGGATCATGAGAATCACGTCCGTAATCAATTCCCACATTGCCCCATGAAAAATGTGCAAAAGCAACTCGTTGCTACTGATGAGAATGGGACAGAAGCTTTGAAGCCAATTCATAAAGTTGTCAATGAGGATTAAGAAGAGGTTATCATTAAGGGAAGAAATGGAGTGAAATGATACCTTGCTTAGAAGATAAAGTGTCCAGGTCAGCACTGAACCAGTGGTCTCATGACCAGCAACTAATAGTGACAAAAGATCATCCCTTAATTGTACACTGGAAACCTACATTTAGAACAATCAAATAAAAATAAACATGGAGAGCAGAAATCCAAAGAAAAAGTTCTCCGTACTATAAAGTGGAATTACACAGTGTCATCATCAAGTGATATGATGTTTTAAGAAGTGGTGGCAGTGCAGACCTTCATATATGGGAGTGTAACTTAACTACGCAGACAAACTCAGATTGTGCAGTAAGAACAACCACAGAAAAGGAACATGAAAATCCGAAAGTCATATCCTTAAGGAATAAAGTCTAGAACTCAGAAAATTTTAAGATGGTTTAAAACTTCTCAAAGAGAAAAAACATGGCAAAAAATAAACATTTTTAATTAAATAACAAAGAATTACAAGAAGACAACTGCTTGAATGTGTTATGATCAATCAACATCACAGCCTAAACTACCTAGAAGAGAATGCTCAGTATTGACTGACAATCATTAATGTACCCATAAAATCTATACACTACTCATCACTTCATCTATACCACTGCCTCTTAACATTTCCAGAGAGTCAATAGATCTATAATTAACATGAAAAGACAGCTTAATATTTCGTCTAATTCATGTGAAATTTCTATAAAGTCACAAGAATTATACACATTTCGAATATACAGCAACAAACACCGATGAAAAAACAATATACGTGGCAATAAAATACAGGAATACAGCAAACCTCTTCTCTGCTGGCAAGCAAGAACCGGAGAATACTAGGGTCAGTGTCATTCACATATTCCTCACCATCAATTCTTTCCCCCTCAGATTCTACAATCTCCCTACATCTTTCAATGAGATCCTCGACAGTTTTCCTGATAATGCTAACAGCCTCTTCGGCCTTTATTTGTCTTGGAATTAACTTACAAAGAAATTTAAACTGCAATAACAAAGAAAGAGAAAATAATATGTATATATATACATGACATGAAGAATGGAGCAAGAAAATCCATGTCATGATCGTAAGATTAACTTGCCTTCCAATATGGTAAAAGATCAGTGGATCGAGCCTCTGCCTCTTTCAATGCGGTGTAAACAGCCTCAATAACGGGACTGTCCGCATTGAGTGAGTCAAAGTTATAGTTAAACACAGATAAACCAATAACATCAAGAGTCAACTGTGAAAACTTCTCCTCCATGTTAACAGCAGTTCCATTGAGTGCATCAGGTTGTAGCTTCTCCACTAATCTCTCGGCACATCTACAAAACACCCTATCCACTATAATAGACAAGTACCGTTTATGAAGTGATGGAACCACAGCCCTGCGCCTTGCCTAATATAGATCACAAAACAGTTGTAACAAAGAACCTGTCGCCCAAAACAAGCTATAAAATCATGACAAGAAGCACAAATAGTACCAATTTAGTCGTATATATAAGTACATAATTCACATATACTGCGATACTATGAATTGGAATACATAACCAGGAAAATGAGTCCACTCTCCTTATTAGACGTTATTAATATTCTCTCTCTTTTATCATACATTTGACATACTATCCCTGCTATTATAAAAAATAATTCTCTCATGATACTTATAAGCATATTCCTTTCAATTTACACTGAGTTGTCTTTATATCTAAATTGAATTTCAATATTTTTTTGAAAAAATTGTTCATAGTTAAAAATAATCTTGTATCACAATATCTTTTTCATTGTAAATTCAAAATATAATTTACATTTATTATAATTTTAATTAGATATAATTAATATATTCAAAAATATTTATAATTTAAATAAAGTAAATAATATAGGCACCAACGATGTAAACTTTTTTACATGGTCATCTAATCACAAGCTGCTGTGAATGCTAAGCTTATTAGCTACTAAAATAATTATTTTAAAAGTAATTTCAACAGTAATTTTTATTGGTTGGTTGACAATGTTTTACAATCTGTCTAGACAAACTACTACATAAGGACTTTTAAGAGAGAGAAAACTAAGAAGAAAAAATTAAATGAGTTTCTTCATAAGCTAAAACTAGTTTCTGCAAAAATTCATTTATAGAAGTTCTCTCATAAAGCTTCTCTGTATTTTTATTTTTGAACTTGTGCATAAGCTCATCTTTATATTACGGAGAAACTCATTCCATTCCATCTTTCTTATTTTTCTCTTCTAAAAGTATAAATGGAGAGTGTAAGAGTGTGTTTAATTAAACTATTCTATAAACATTTATATCATAAGAAAATAAGAAGCAAAAATGAAATAAATTATTCCACAAACTAGTTTAGGCATAAGTTAAAAATCATCTGTTAGAAAAACTAAAAAGGAAGTGCTTCGACAAATTATCTGTTGGAGAAGTTCATCTGATTTTTCTTCTAATTTGTTTTCCTAATAGAAGCTATTGTAGAGAAATTTATCTAGATCAAGTCACTAACTATAATAATCTCATTGCTACATTGCTATATAACAAGTTAACTTTTTTCATCATCAAAATTAAAAACATTCTCAGTTTCTCACAAACATTACTAAAAAACAACATTACCGTCCAGAGAGGGCCTTCGGCAATGGCGAAACCAGACCCGAAGAGGAATTCGGAGACCTCAGCAACGAGGCCCTTAGAATATTTCCCATAGTTCCTGAGCACGTGTTTGGCAATGGCGGGGTCGCTAACGACGACGAAGTTTCTGGGGCCAGCGGCGAGGCGGTAAATGGGGCCATAGTCCTTCATCCACTTGAAGAGAGGGAGGAAGAGCGCACCGCCGAGGAGGTCGGATACGTCATCGAGCTTGGCGGAGGCGACGGGGATGCCGGAGTCATCGTTCCCGGCGGTGAGGGAACGAGAGAGGGAGGTGAGCCAGTCGGGGCTGACCCAGGAACCGGACTTGGTGCTGGCGTCTGGGGGTTTGTCAACGGAGGATTTGACGGCGAGGCGATAGTGTTTGCGAGACGGAGAGGAAGAGGAAGGGGTGGGTCGGCGGAGAGAGAAGAAAGAGATGGGTGTGAGAGAGAGTGAGCAAGGCATTGTTTGAAGACGGTGGTCGATGGAACCACCGGTTTCCCACTTCCCACGCAGAGTGAGTGAATGAACTACTTGCTTTGCTTTGCCTTTTATCTTCCTCTTTATCCTTTCTATGTGAACCAAATGGAAATTGTTTAAAAATGTAATTTTAAAATAGTTGTTACAAAAATTAATAATTTTGTCATAACGGTGTTAGTACTATAAGTAAGTAGATTTGGTTTTTATCATACAACGTAATATGTGTTTCTTATAAAAGTTGTTTCAAGTTAATTTAAATATGGTTGTTTCAAGTTAAACATGCCAAAATGATAGAATCCTCTACTGTCTACCAGCGAAAATTCCAAGGGGATTAAAAAAAATTTAAATTTCCAAATTTGTAAGAAGAAAGTCAATTTGTTTCTCTTTCAAGGAAGATTATTATAAAGAAGAACTGAAAAGAATACCACTCTCATGTTAATCTTAAGAGCAAGAAGAAACTTTATAAGCAATTAATTCTCATAGGACAAAAGATTTTATATATAAATACATAGGTCCCCTTGCAAATGGTGATAATATATTTTGATATAATAGTTGTTAGTAGAAATTAGTTTGAAAATCAATAGAAATCTTTTTGTTTTTATCTATCTTTCTTAATTGTTGATTTATTGTTTGAATATTGATTTAATATTTTATGATGTTCAAGTGGTAACACTCCTCCTCAGAGAAGATTAAAACTTAAAGCTAAAACGAGGGAGGGAGAGAGAATATCGTATGTAACTATCATCTCTCAAACGCTAAAGTCCTCTTGAGTTGGGTGAGTTTTTTTATACTGAGTTGTAATTATGTGTATTAAGTAAAATAGTTATGATTAATAGAGTTATCCTTACTTTACTAATTGCTCAGATCATATAGGTAAAAAGTTGAGAAAAAATTCTTTTACATCAAGAAATTTATAGATACTAACTTTGAATACAATGAACTTACTTAAATTGAATCTATATTAATCTCTATATACAAGTCTTCTTTTAAAAAATATATCCATTAGATTAAGCTTTGTTGTAAACAAACAAAATTTTGAAACGGTAATTGCAATGGGTAATTTATTTGAATTATATATAGTTGTATACATTTGTATATTGATATAAATTATTGATGATCTATGTAATTTCAATTATGACTGAATTTGGTATGTGAGCACATGACATTCATTGTATTAGAACTAACAAAATAATTAGTTGATTTCATATATGTACATATTATTTTGAGTATTTGTTTAATATACACTAATTTCGTGAATTCTATATTGAATAATTTAGGGGCATTACAGTGTTCATTCCTTTTGCAGGACTAATCTTGGCTAGTTATTTTATCATGACAGTGTGAATGAGAAGAAAATCTCCAAAGATATATCTAATTATTTTCCGTAATTAATTGAAGTACCATAGTAGCATCTTGGTTCACGCACATGTATAATAATGGAGAAAAACAGAAAGGGAACGCATATCTGTGATGAGTGACAATCAGAGTGTCCTACCAAATCACCATTAATAATATTTTACACAGATAACCTCCCTCTATTGTGTGCCATGGCACTTCACTTCAATTTATATATAATTCAAAAATTATTTAGTTTGTTTACGTTCTCCTTCTAGACATGTTGAAGTCAATTTCCTGGAGTCGAGAAAATCCTTTCTCTTGGGCTCTCTGGTGGTAACGTAGGCAAGAAAAGTACGAAAATTGGTGTCTGCGTAACGTTTGGGATTGTCTTGGTCAACGAGTTTTGGTGACGGTCTTACAGTACTGTTGAAAGGAAGGCTGTGGAGAGAAGCCACCGATGTCCTATTCTTCTCTGCATTAGCCATCACTCTGTGCAACACGCTCTTGTACTTCCCGTTGCTGTATATCTGATAATCAACTCCACCCAACAAAAACCAATTTCAGGACCAAAAATTATGACTTTTTCATTCATATGCATGAAGGAAGGATTTTTTTACCTCTAGGTGATCACCAACATTGACAACGAAAGCGTTGTTGATAGGTTGAACAGTTAACCATTGACCTTGGAACTGTACCTGCAAACCCTCTACCTGGTCTTGGAGGAGGAGTGTGAGGAATCCATAATCAGAGTGAGGGGGCATCCCCAAGGTTAGGTCAGGCTGAGGGCATGGTGGATACAAATTCAATATCATCATCTGGCTCCCATCTTCCAACTCTTTCAGAATCTTGTCTTTTCCTTCAATGATTCCTAAACTCTCTTCGATGCCTTCCATCAACACCAGGAACATGTTTCTGGTTTCTTCTGAGTAGGTACCCACCACTTTCCTACATTCCAATTAATCCAAATTTTTAATTATGTTTCTCCTAATTACTCCCAATAATTATGATTTCTTGTTTTTCATATTTTAATTGTCTATTTCAAACGTTGTAAAAATATCTTTTTTTCCAAGTTTTAAATGATGACTGTGATAACTATAATTGACTTTAACTATCTTTTTTCATGTTATAAATGATGACTGTGACTGCTATAACTGACTTTATCAACTGGGTCTATTTTATACTTAAGACCATCTTGTTTTGAACGGGAAAGACTATTACTGATGTCCAAATTGACACCAAATTTTCACCATATTAAAATTCGCAATGAAACTACAACCAGAAGAGACTATCAGCCAACTTAAATCTTAAATTTTTATTCCCACAAGAAGGGGAAGCAATATTTTTTAATTAGTTGAAAAATATTTAATAAAAGGGAGATTATTTCACGTTATAGCATAAGATCGTGTCACGAGCCTTTCTTAAGAGCCTTATTAATTTTGTTTAATCCTACCACTTGCATCAATCTGGTTGGCATGAAGTTGTTAATTTGTTTATGGAGAAAGTTGCCACTAATTGTAGTCTGTGATATATAGATGGATACTAGGTATTAAAGTTTAAATTTGTGTCTATGCAGAGAGAGAAAGTGAATAGATTAAGTATTAATTAATATTTAATCTAGGTTATATCTAATTAATTAAGGTGTGAGTTTACACACCTGAAGTCTAAGGGGGAAGCAGGCCAGTGGGGGAGGAAATCAGGTAAAGGATGACAGAGAAGTTTCAAGAAGTCCCTCCAACATAACACACTGTCTGTGGTTTGGCTGAAACTGGTTCCACATCGAACAGGTGCTCTCATATCACTTGTCATGTACTTTGCTCTTTCCTCAAAAGGAAGATCAAAGAACTTTCCACTCACATCCCTCATGCTGCTGATAACATCATCCGAGATACCATGGTTCACCAGCTGCATCAATCAAACAAAATCAAACTGATTCTATTTTCACATTCACATCATCCAAAAGCCAAATACACAAGCTCAAGATGAAGTCCAAATTGTTTAACAATATTTGTATATGTTTCTCATTAGTTGCAAGGTTGTGCCTAGTTGGTTTCTCACCTGAAAAAAACCGTATACTTCACAAGCATTGGCTAGGGATTGAAGGACTTGTTGCCTTCTTGGACCAAGCAATTCAGAATAGTCAATGATAGGTAGCTCAAGGTTTTGCTTGGCAACTTTTGAGTCTTCCAAGGTTGTAGCTGGTCGATCAGAAGGTGGAAGTATGTAGTTTTTAGGTAGAGTGTTAAGGCCATTCTCAACAAGGTGCTTCACTCCTTTCTGATATTGACTTCCTGGTGTAACACTCTCGCCATTTCCTACCATTGCTGGAGTCATGTGTGCTGGCTTCTCAATATAAAATGCCTGCATATATGCATGCAAACTAAGAACAACAGCATAACAGGAAAAATGTTTACATGCATAAATTTATATGGTAAATGGACATCAAAATTTAGTGTTCCACATGGTTGAGAAATTAAAAGTGGAGCATATTAATTAGAGTTATAATATATTCATTCCCCATTACCTGGATTGAAAAATATAGAAAGAATGTTGATAAGGGGTAGGAGATGAAAAGCAAAGTTTTGATGGATGATAATGTTGTGTTGATTTTGATGTGTATATATAGTGAAGAGCAGAAAACAGTAGCAAGTTTTGGAGAAACCAGATTAAGGTTTGTGAACACATGGTGGACAGATTCTAATATTAACAAAATGGTTGACAAAAGTTGAGTCAGAGCTTGAGGGAAGGAGAGTAGGGTCGCCTCTGCGAACACATGTTGCTGCATTCGGCATTATTATTTCAACTGTTATGAATTAATTGGAGATTAATTGTTCCTTTCATAGGACCTACCTCTCTGTATGCATGTATTCCTTCGACTATTTTGATAGCTGACTTTTGTGTTACAAATAAAAAAATCTTTTAGGTTTTGACATAGCCCTGAGACTTATCTCTCTCCATATGCTTCAGGTCCATGTTCAAAGCATTAGCACAAGTAATTACCTCATTTATAGATCATGCACAATTGTTTTAATTTAACCAGTACTTTTGAGTTCAAATTCTACATGTAAACTTTATTAAATATACGTAGAAGAAAAGTTCTTCTTTTTAGCAATTTTATTTTACTGAAGCAAAATTATCTTACATTTTAAACAAACACTGTCTTTTAAGCAGTTAATAGTAAGAGAACAAAGAATTTCATGAATTATTGTTAATTAATATTTACATTATCAGTTAAGTGGTTATTATAACTAAAGTCTTTTAGATATTGTTAATGAATAAATTTTTATTTTTATTTTTATCAATAATTTGTTTATGTGCGTGTTTTGAAAAGAAATACAAAAATATATATTATAAAAATTGATATTACAACAAATTGTAAATATGATTTGCCTCAACATTATGAGCTTGTTTTCGGAGAAGGATACCCTGCACTTGGCTATTATTGGCTGCAGGTTCTGCTGTCATAACGTCATGATTCCATTTTTACTATTTTTATTTATTTTATTATTACTAATTATTATTATAATATATATGTCTAGATACAAAATTTTATAATTTTTAAAAAATTCAAATGTATCAAATTTGATTTTTTTTTATTTTAAATTATTTAATATTTTAAATGATATATTTAATTAGATGAAATCATTCAAATTTATTATATTTTAATTTTCTTATTCAAATTAAGTATTTCAGTTATCACTAAATAAAAAATATATTGACGGGAGGTTCTACACTCAATATGATGATCCAACTTTTCTATCTCATTTACTAGCTTTTAACTTGAATCTTTTCTTGTAAAAGATCTTCTGTTTAGGTAAGGAATTTTGTAATTTTTAGAAAATTCAAATACATTCAATTTAATTTTTTTATTTTTAAATTATTTAATTCCTTTTAAATGTTGTATTTTTTTATAAAGAGAATTTAAATTTATTAATTGTTAATTTTTTTTGATAGAATATTTAAATTACTATAAAATTTAAAAATTAATATTTCAACCCTATAGACATCAACTAGAGATAATCACTAGAGACTTCAACTGAAAAAAAAAAATTCAAATTGTAATCTAAACAAGTTATAACTTGGTACTTTTTTTTATAAAAGTAAATTTATATCTAAGTTTCTCTCTAAAAAAATTGGTAATGGTATAGATTGGATGCTACCTATGGCCATGGAAAACCAATTCCCTTACTTATTATACAGATTAAGATTTGAGTATTTATGACCGACACATATATATTCTAAGAGGATTCAGGATCTCAATATCCTAATTTTACTCAAATTAGAAATATATAATCATTTAAAAAAATCATTACTTCATATTCTATTTTAATTATATTTATCATATTTTAGTTCTCTTTTCACTTTTAGTAACATTAAATTTCTTAAATTTATTTTTTTATCGGTTGATTCTTATCTATTCTACTTCTATTTTAAAAATAACAATAAGACAGGGACTGAAAATAAATAAATTATAATATACAAAAGATATGATATTTGCGAAAAAAAGTTAGGTGTTAAGTTTACTTTCATTATAATATAAATTACATCTAAGTCTACGTAGACAACGTACATCATTAAGACTATATATAATGCTCTTACGATTACTAATATATTACTATTCTACCAAATCAATAAAATAAATTATCTATCACTAAACCCATTTTTACTCTTTGAAGAGGAAATTTTGTTACTCACATTCATTTTATCTTACTAGTCGAACAAAACTATTTCTAGTAAAAGATATTTTAAAAAGTAATATATATAT
>Ga0123340_1000313_pt1 | contig 29097 bp, 17 predicted proteins | sample SirMexnodulemix_FD_89961 | JGI IMG/M metagenome (GOLD analysis project Ga0123340, IMG submission 89961) | Root nodule microbial communities of legume samples collected from Mexico - Siratro Mexico nodule mix | ecosystem: Host-associated > Plants > Roots > Nodule | place: Mexico: Nepantla...
TATTTACAAGAAAAAAACATGATAATTGATACCTTTGCATCCATAACAACAATGTCAAGTTGTAATATATTATCTCACTTTTATACTAACCAAAAAGATGTATAATTCTAACACCAAGATTCAACATTTCTTTAGTATACCTCTTTCATAAAGTGAATTTTACATGTCATTATAAAATTTATCACAATTTTTTTTTTAAACTATCAAATATGTACGACAGATAGAGAGAGGGTTCAAAATTGTCATGTATATGGAAGTAACTAAGGACTAACTAAAGTTGCCTCTTAACAATCTACTATTTTCCAAATTGACTTAATTAGTTCCACAAGAGAATAGAATATATAGGTAATTAACATGAAAGTAAAAGTAAATTACCATATTAAAACTAACCGAAATTTAAAGTTGTCTCCTAATAATCTAATGTTTTCCAAACCCACTTAATTAGTTGCATGAGATATTGAAAAAAATTACAACAAATATATAGTTAGTCAAAAGTCAAGGTACAATTCATAACAATTGAAAAATGAAAATGATAAAGTTGGAAAGTTATTGTTAAGAGTTATATGAGTGTTCAACAAACAAACAACATAAACTATCTCTATCTCGAAGGACACTTTCATTTTGCAGAAATAGAACAACATGGCCACAGCTGATGTAAGAGGCTCAATACAATTCAGAATTGTAACAACTCTTACCAACCACACCTGTTCCTTCCACCAAAATAAAAACACAGGCCCACTTCCATTGAGTTACAATCAAGAGATCATCAACTAGGGTTAACAAAAATATTTTGAATGGAGAAAAATAAAAAAAGGTTCAACTCTGCAAACTTGGATTTTTCAACAGCAAAATAATTACAGAACTTTATTGAAATCCTAGCAAATGACATACACACATGTATAATTTTACATTCAATTCAAAATAACCTTAAGGTTGTGAATTTTTTTATATGACACTAAATTTTTTTATTTGTATTGTAGGAGGCACTTTGAATTCATAGTTAGGTTGTATCACATTTTTGTCCATGAATGATTTATCACTCCCAGGTCAAAAATGGCGGCCATCATTGAATGCAAACCAGTTGTCATGGTCATGCAAATTCAAAATTTGCTATATACTTATTTTTAGTCTGATTTCACTTGATACCCATGTCATCATGTCTCTAGTTTAATTTGTCATGACTACGTTACTCTTAGAATTTGAGCGGTTTTTTCTTATTATTATCATCTATTATTTTTAAATGAAAATAAATTATTTTTATAGTATATGAGTGTATGTATACCTATTGACTAAATATGAATTATCTAATTTACTAAAGTAATTCATTGAAATTTGCAATTTATTTTATTAGGAGTTTATTGTGATGGTAAACATTTTCTTTTAAAAAATATACAATTACCTAATTTTGTTTTATTGGTAAACTAAAATTTATTTCGCATTTGATAATCTCCTTCGTTATTAACACTTTAAAATAATATAAGTATTAAGAATTTAAATGTTCTTTGAAAGTATTAAGAATTTAAAAATTTAAATGTTGTTTGAGAGCTTCTGAGAAAAAAATAAATAAATGAAGAGAAGTAAAAAAAGAATGAGAGAAATTATACACAAAAATCCTTTAAAATAAAATAACTCTCAATAATTCTTTACCTTCATCTTTTTTTGTAAGAACTCTCATCAATGTGCTGCAACAAAGATGAAGACTTATCTAACAGTTCAAAAAAGTTGTTGGATATAGTGGAAGATGACAATATTTAAACTTAATTACTTCAAAATCCAATAGTAATCTAACTCGAAAGTCATAATGACGAAATAATAAAGGAACAAAATAGGCTTGCAATTTTACAAGCACTTTTACATGATGGGTACTTTGGGAGCTGCCAAAGAAACTTGGGATCAATTGAAGAACGATTTTGAAGGGAGTAATAGAACAAAGAGAATGCATGTTTTAATTTTGAGAAGAGAGTTTGAAACAATCAAAATGAAGGATCATGAATTGGTCACAGAATTCATCTGTCTTCTAAAGATGGTCACATGTATATGATTGCTTGATCTGGTGAAGAAAATTTTAGTCTTTTTTTCAGAGAGGTTTGAATAGAAATTCTCCTCTTCGAAAGAGAATAAGGATTTTTTCATGATAATAGTAACATAACTAGTTAACGCTCTACCAACCAAACATATCCGAAGGGAGAAAAGTGTGTAAAGTACCTTAATAGCACAAACCAAAGATGAAATCCAACATTAAGACAATCTTTTTTTGGTGATAAAAAGAATAAGAAATTGGAGGATCAAAGAATCAACGATAAAACTTGTGGAAGAAGTTTCCACCTTACTCCTATTGCTAAAAAAGAAATCACACTAAGAATTCTGGCTGATTCAAACTAAACACTAGGTGTAGAGTTTGTAACCAACTTGGATAAATGGAGAAAGTATGTAAAACTAAATAAAAATATCAAGGACAGATTGCTCAACGAGAAATAAGGAACAGTAGAAGGCAAAGGAGTTGTGTATAGTGAAATTTCTAACTACAAAATTTATCTCAAATGTTTCTTTTTTTACCTCAACTAAGATAGAATAATTGTCACATTGAGAAATATTACTTTTTTTTTAAGAAAATGAAGTGTGTGAATTAATGACCATCCAAATGAAGAATAAAAGTTTTCCAATTAAATGGAAGAAGAAAAAAGAGTAAGCCATTAAAAGCAAGACAAATAACCTATATTTATGACATATGATCCTTGATCACTCAAATTATTATATTTTAAAATAAATAAACTAAGATAAAATTATTGAAAATATGCCCAAAATTATGAAAAATGCACCATATTGTCTTCCTGTCTATAACAACCTGGAAATAAAAACACAATTGGATATATGTATGTTTTTTTTAGAGTTATGGAGTTGAAGTTGTTTTTGAAAAGATTAGTTTTCTAGAACTTATACTTTACGGTCCAACTTTCTAAATTTATTTTTTGAAAAATCAAATTTATTTGCAATAACATTTGATTATGTAATTTTATCTAATTATATTTAAAAATGAATCTTTTTATCTAAGTTTATATTTTAAAGAATTTCTTTTAAATAATTTTATTAAAAATTAAAAAATAAAAGATATCCACGGGTATCTATGGATATCCGCTGGTAAAAAAAATCTGTGGATATTTTTCACGGCTACTTGATGGGTATCAAGGTTAGTAATGGGTAGATTTTACATGCACTTGCTTTATCCAGTTGCCATCCTTATATATCATCTAGGCAATCTTCATATGCACAACATCCTCGTTAGTAGAAATGTGAAGTTTGATGAGCTATCGAAGTTAAATAGGGATTAGATGCAAGCAACATGACCAAGCCAAAGTCTATCAGGTGTTGAAAGACTAGATACGAAAGGTGGGTTTACATAAAAACATAAATTGTGATGAATATGTAAACAAACTCAAAGTTACATTGGTGGTTAAAGGGTACTTTCAGAAAGATGCAGTAAATTATTTTGATAAGTTTGCTTTGATAGCTAGTATTATATGCCGACCCGAATTTATTAGTTTGCCTTTTTATGTTTAGAGTTTTGAATATTATATTTTTGTATCTCACTTTTCAATTGAGAATATAGAGAGCCACTTTTACAAATTGATTTCACAACTTTAGGTTCAGGTAAAACACCCTTTTTCTTCACAGCCGTCTACACTACCCAGTCGCTGTCGTCGTTGCTGTGGCCAGCCGCCGTCAGCCGCCAACTCCGCACTCCAGCCAGCCGCCGCATCCGCTCTGGCCACTGTTGCCCAGTTCGCGCACCACTGCTACTACCCAGCCGTCGTTCGCCATTCGTCGTCTACCGCTCGTCGTCAACAGTTGCTCGCCGTCGCCGCCTCCGCAGCCGCACTCCTCCAACCACCGTAATCGTGCGAGACGTCACAGTTGTGGTTCTCCGCATTTTGTCATTTGTTTCGGTGTTTGATTGTTGGTTCGTGGCTCCGTATTTGGGAGAAAATGTTGTCCAAATTTGATATTGAGAGGTTTGATGGGAAGACGAGTTTTGCACTTTGGCAAGTGTGGATGGCCGCCATATTGTCCACCCTTGGCATCAAGGATGCCATCTATGGTAGAGAAGTCGATGCGGAAATGATGGATAAGAAGTGGAAGGAAATTGATGATAAGGCTCTTTCCACTATCCAGTTTTGTTTAAGTGATGCAACACTTCAAGAGGTTCTCTTGAAAACGACCGCTATAGGTTTGTGGAAGAAGTTGGAGGAGACATATATGAAGAAGTCTTTAACAAATCGGTTGCGGTTGAAGCTACGCCTCTACACTCTTCATATGGCCGAAGGTACATCTATTTCCGATCATATTGCAGAGTTTACCTCCATCTTGAATGATTTGGGAAGGTTAGATGTCAAGGTAGAGGATGAGGACCAAGCTTTGTTGTTGTCGTGTTCTTCGCCTACACAATATAAGTCGTTTAGGGATATGGTGATTTATGGTAGAGAGAAAATTTCTCTTGAGGATGTGAAGGTTAACCTGCAAGCCAAATTTCACTTGGATACTGAGATGACCAGTGTTGATAAAGGAAGTCAAGATGTTGGTTTAGTGGCCGAACTGGAGAGCTCTAAGGACAAAACCCCAATGGGAAATAGAAGTCGGTCAAAGTCAAAGCACAAGAATCTTACACATGTAATTATTGTAAGAAGAAGGGACACATAAAGACCAATTTTTTTATTTTGCAGAATAAACAAAAGGGTCGTGGAGGTGTTGCTTCAGACGAGGTCAATGTGGCCAAGGATGATGACACATGTGACGTTCTTTGTGTGGTTGATAATTGTGTCAATGATAAGAATGCTTGGATTATGGACTCGAGTGCTTCTCAACACATGACTCCAAATAGGGATTGGTTTGAGGCATATGAGCCTTCAAGTGGAAATGTTCTTATGGAAAATAATCATTTGTGCAAGGTTGCAGGTGTGGGGTCAGTGAAGATTAAATTCCATGATAGAAAGATACGAAAGTTGACGGGTGTGAGACATATACCTGATTTGAGTAAGAATCTGATTTCTTTAGGGTCTCTTGAAGAGAAGGGATGTAAGTTTCAAAGTGATGGTGAAGTTCTTTGTGTTACAAAGGGAGCTCTCACCATTATGAGAGGAAAGAGAGTTTGAAATCTCTATTTCTTGCAAGGGTCCACAGTCACAGGCTCGGCCTCCGTTGCGAGCTCGGATCCTACCTCGGATGTTGATGTTACGAAGTTGTGGCATATGAGGTTGGGACATATGAGGAGCGGAGAGTGACCATTTTAAGTAAGAGAGGCTTTTTGTGTGCTCAATGCACAAGTAGCTTGGAGTTTTGTGAACATTGTGTATTTGGCAAGCAAAAGAGATTGAGCTTCTCAACGGCCATTCACCGGACCAAGAAAACGTTGGATTACATCTATTCCGATCTTTGGGGACCTTCTCGTGTGCCATCAAAAGGTAATAGTTCTCGCTATATGCTTACTTTCATTGATGATTTTTCAAGAAAGGTTTGGGCTTATTTGTTGAAGGAGAAAAGTGAGGCCTTTAAAGTGTTCAAGGAATGAAAGATACTCTTGGAAAATCAGACTGGAAAGAAGATCAAGAGTTTGAGGACCGATAATGGTTTAAAATTTTGTAACCACCAATTTGATGAGTTTTGTAAAGCTGAAGGAATTTTTAGGCATAAAACAGTGGTTAATACTCCACAACAAAATGAAGTTGTGGAAAGAATGAACCGTACATTGCTTGAAAGGGCTCGTTGCATGCTTTTCAATGTGGGTCTTGGCAAGGAGTTTTGGGCCGAAGCGATTAGCACAGGGTGCTATTTGGTGAATCGATCTCCCAACACTTCCATAGAGTGCAAAACACCCGAAGAAGTATGGTTGGGTAAGCCGACTGATTATTCAAACTTGAGGGTGTTTGGTTGTCCCGCTTATGTTCATGTGAATGAAGGAAAGTTGGAGGCAAGAGCAAAGAAGGGTGTTTTTGTTGGGTATCCTATGAATGTGAAGGGGTACAGGGTGTGGTGTCACGCATCTTCTAAATTTCTCATTTCAAGAGATGTCACTTTTGATGAGTCGGCTATGTTGAAATTCAAGGATGTTGTGCTCAAGCCGACCATTATGGAGAATGAGAAGATTGACAAGAAAGTGGAGTTTGAGGTGCCGGTCCAACAAAGTGATGAAGAAGAGACTATACCACATGAAGATGCTCATCCGGAAGAACAAGAAGTTGAAGAGCAACCATATTTGTTGGCAAGACAACGTGAAAGAAGAGAAATTAGAAAACCGGTGAGATATACTGATTTTGCTTATTGTTTTGCAGTTGCCGAAGAGGTGGAGTATAGTGAACTATCATCTTACAAATAAGCTATTTCTTCCAAAAATGCAACGGATTGGGTTTCCTCCATGAATGAAGAGCTTCAGTCGATGGAAAGAACTCACACTTGGATACCTAACAAATTTCCCCCACATTGGTATATTCCCCCTCAAACAGAGTACTTACTTGGATACCTAACAAATCACACTTGGACTCTTGTGCAGCCATCTAGTGGTAAAAAGATTGTGGGTTGCAAGTGGGTCTTCAAGAAGAAGGTAGATGGTTTAAGACCAGAAAGTCTTCGGTATAAGGCAAGACTTGTGGCGAAGGGTTATAGTAAAGTTCAAGGTGTGGACTTTAATGAAGTATTTTCTCCTGTTGTCAAGTATACCTCCATTCGAGTTTTGCTCTCTTTAGTGGCAATCAAGGATTTGGTGTTAGAGCAGTTGGATGTAAAAACTGCTTTCTTACATGGTGATTTAGAAGAGCAAATTTACATGAAACAACCAGAGGGTTTTGAAGTTGTGGGAAAGGAGAATTATGTATGTTTGTTGAAGAAGTCACTCTATGGCCTCAAGCAATCACCTCGACAATGGTAAAAGAAATTTGACTCATTCATGGTTAGTATAAATTTCTCCCGCTCTAATTATGATAGTTGTGTCTACTTCAAGAAGTTGAGTAGCGGAGAATTTATCTACTTGTTGCTCTATGTTGATGATATGTTGATTGCTACTTCCAATATGGAAGAAATTGTAAGATTGAAAGAGCAACTTGGTTCGGCATTTGAGATGAAAGATTTAGGGGCCGCCAAAAGAATCCTTGGCATGGAAATATCAAGGGACCAACCCAATCGAAAACTCTTTCTCTTACAAAAAGAGTTTGCAGGAAAGGTTATCCGTCGTTTTGGCATGGAGAAAGCCAAGATTGTTTCCACCCCTCTTGCAACACATTTCAAGCTTTCATCTACTATGAGTCCTAAGTCCGAACATGAGAAGAAGTATATGGAAAATGTTCCATACTCAAGTGCAGTTGGGAGTCTTATGTACTTGATGACTAGACCTGACATAGCTCAAGCCGTTAGTGTGGTGAGTAGGTACCTTGCTTGTCCTGGAAGAGGACATTCGGAAGTGGTAAAATGGATCTTTCGCTACTTGAAAGGTATCATTAATGCTCATTTGGAGTTTGGAGGAAATGGGATACTAACGGGTTATGTGGATTCGGATTTTGGTGGTGATTTAGATAAGAGGAGGTCTTTGACGGATTATGTTTCTACTCTTGGAGGGTGTGTAATTAGTTGGAAGTCAGCACTTCAATCCACTGTTGCACTCTCTAGTAGCACGGAAGCAGAGTACATGGCAATCACGGAGGCTATTAAGGAGGCTATTTGGCTCAAGGCATTTCTTGGTGAGATTGCTTCTCTTGGTGATCCTATCATGGTATTTTGTGACAACCAAAGTGCCGTTCATTTGACAAATGACCGGATCTTCCATGAGAGGACTAAGCACATTGATATACGGTATCACTTTGTGCATGATGTGATTTCTGAAGGTAATGTGCTTGTGAAAAAGATTAGCACTGAAGAGAATCTAGCTGATATGCTCACAAAGCCTCTTCCCATTGCAAAGTAAGTTTTGCTCAAAGACAATTTCAGTCTGTTGTTAGTTTGCTTTTGAGTTGCTCTAGTTACTTTTCTATTTATTTTCTAGTTGTGCAATTCGGCTCAAGGTGGAGATTGTTATATATTGACCTGAATTTAGTAGTTTGTCCTTTTGTGTTTAGGGTTTTGAATATCCCGTTTTTGTATCTCACTTTTCAATTGAGAATATAGAGAGCCACTTTTACAGCTACACATGTTACTGTAGGGCTGTTGACAACCTTAGTTCCAAATATGTATTGGAAAATTTTTCATTTTAATGTTAAGTCACTGGAAGAAGAAATTTTTGTTGAACAATGAAAGGGATTTTAGGCCAATGATGAAAAGGTATACAAACTTCATAAAGTTTTGAATGGTCTGAAATATATTACAAGAGCATGGTATAACAAAATTGATGCTTACCTTCTACAGTAATGACTTACATAGAGTGAGAATGAAACCATATCAAATGTGAAAATCATAAGGTGAAACAAATTGTTTTCCTTTAGATTGATGATCTCTTGATTATTGGGAGTGAACCTGACACTTTAAACCAATTTAAAATTAATATGGAGCAAGAATTTGAAATGACAAACTTTGGTTTAATGGATTATTTTCTTGAGATGAAGATACTTTAATCATTTGTTTGATCTTTATATCTCAAAAGAAGTATGCCAAAATGAGATTTTGAAGATGTTTCATATGGAGAATTGCAAATATGTTGCCACTCCATTGGTGGTAAATAAAAAATTATGCATGAGTGAAGATGAATTTTGTGTATAGAAGCATGATTGAAATATTTGTCTGCAACCAGGCCAGATTTAATTTTTATTGTGAGCTTGTTATCCAGATTCATGCATTCTCGAAGTCAAATTCGCATAGGTCAAGCAGAACGAGTTTTGAGGTATATCAAAGGCACAATTGATCTTGGTCTTGGTTCTTAAAGAAGAAGAGTGAAACTATTTAAGACTACTTTGATATTGATTTAGCAGGAAGCTTAGATGATGCAAAAAAGTACAACAAAATGTTTATTTTCATTTGGGAATGGAGTTTTTGTTGGTACTCTAAGATGCAATATGCAGTTGCCCAATCTACGACTGAAACTGAAGATATTTCAGCAGTTGCTGCAGCAAATCAAATCATTTGGCTTAGAAAAATTGTCGGTTGGTCAAAAGCAAGACAAAGCATCTGGTTTAAGAGTTGATAAAAAGTTTGCCATGGAAATTGCAAAGAACCTGTTTAGCATGGAAGAACAAAGCACATCAAGGTTAAATATCATGCAATCCATGAAGCAGAACAATAAGATGAAACAGAAAAATCAGATTGTAGCATTGTGAAGCTCAGTTAGTAGTACATAATGACAAAGACATTTTCTAAAAACAAGTTTGAATGACTAGTATACTGATGAAACATTCAAGGAGGAGTGTTAGAATTTGTGAAGTTTTTGTCTGATGGACTACCTTTTGATGAGGTTTTTATTATTATTTATTGATTGTTTAGATTAAAATAAATTTATTCTGATGATAATATATGAGAAGATGTATAGTTTAGTGTCTATATAATAGATGCGAACACTTTCTATAGCCTCCAAAAACAACTCTTTATTTGTATAATGTGAGTTGGTTTTAATTGTAAAGCATTCTCTTCTCATAGTATATTATACTTTCTCTTCTTCAGTTTTGCCTCACCATTATTTAACCAAAGTTTATTATGTATTTACTCTGATAATCTTTTTCATTGTTAACATTGCAGGAGCTGATACAAGAGTCTGAATCATTTGCAATACTCAGAAATAAAACAGTGATTCTGATAAGGCAAAGATTGCACATTTATGAGGCGTTGGAAAATGTATCACTCTAGATTAGCTCTATCTTATGAAAGAAAAATACGTGCTTTTGTTTAACATCTTATTTGACATACGGTTTGAATGATTTGAATTATGTAATATTGCATTTCACAGTATTAATATTAATATTAATCTGATCTTTTGGTTCTAAGACAGTATATTCCTCAAACTCAGGACTAAATTTGAGGGGAAAATAACTCTTTAAACATAGTTGAAAGAACCTCAAATTGTGTCTAATCTCAAACTTTAGATGGATTGGTAATTTGCATATTCCTATACTCTAATTTGAATACTGGTGACCAAATACAGTATCCATGTCCACTGAAGTCAGTTTCTTACTTTCTACGGTTAATACAGTTGTAGCATATACCTTTCGGAATGCTCTTTTGAAAATTGGGTTCTCTTTCACTTTAGCACTTATTCTGATATAGCAGAAAAGAATGTGTAATATAATATTATATGAAAAAAAGATTTCGGATCTCACAATCTCACCAACCAAGGTATCTAAAATTCTCCGTAGTACTTGCAAAAGACAGTTTTTATTCATTGAATTAATATATGAATGGTCTCTCTGTGGAAGTCAATGAAGATGCAGATTCTATGAGATAATGAAATTGCAGAGGAATAACAGAGATGAATGTAGCTTTGTCATGATATATAGAAACTTCTGTAAATGACTATGTGATTTCACTTAGTTTGTTAACTCGAACAAAATATCTGTTTTGGAATAATTGGTACAAAATCCGTCAAAATTAGTCTAAATTAAAATTTTGTATTTTTAATTTAGCCTAAAAAATTAAAATAAATAACCGTTACATTTAAGAATTATACATATATTCGAATTATTTTATCAATTATTATTAACTTTTTTGTCATATGAAATTTAGTAATTTACAGTAACATATAATTTTTATACCTTAACTTATTATATTTTTATATTATTTTAAGTACTAAATGATGTTAAAATATAAAAATTTAATTACTTTAGATTTATTCATGATTTAACCACTATTGAACCACTATTTTTTTTTTTCAATTCAACTACTATTTCACTTTTAAAAACTTTGTTTTTTTTTTAAATATTAATTGATATTTTTGTCAATCAATTATTTCCTTTAAAGAAAATACTGGTTTTTTTTTCTAGGAAGAGTAGATTGTGATATTTTCAATTTTTTTACATCTAATATTCTATCTTAAATTATCTAATACTAGTATATGTGATCTATTTAAATTCGGTAAGATTATGATATAAAGATAAAATTAATAAAATTAATGATAATTGGATTATGTTATAAAGATAAAATTATATAATTAATTTCCTTCATCATGAACCACTTTCTTGATACAAATAGCATGATTTGTTTATTTTTATGTATATTTGTTTGATGGAAAAGTTTAATTTAAACATAAATAAAAATTACATTAGATATAATTTAAAGTAAAAACATTTATATTTAGTTTTCATCATATGGGTTTTAGGACTCAAATTTTATAAAAAAAAAAAGTTCAAACTCGGTTGACAAATTAAAAACCATAAAGGTTTGAAAAAGGATAAAATTGGTTGAAAAAGAAGAAAACATACTTTTTAAAAGATAAATAAATCTAATAAATAAAATAGAAGATGACAAATTATACTACCATAGCTTACCAGACAGTAAAAAAATTTCGTAAAATAGAAAAACAAAAACAAAAATGCCACTTTCCCAAAAAGTTGGAACCCTAACCTAATATATGTAAATTGACTTATCAAACTAGAACAGATACAAAGTCCTGTACGCAATCGTTTCAGACTTCCCAAAGCTCTTATCATCGCATCCCCAACTCATAAACTGCAAAGAAAGTAACCTTTTTTTTTTTTCTCACACTCAAGACCTTCCCAATTCGCTGGAAGAAACGCTCAACGATTAGTAGCAACAACCTTTTAAGAGACGAAAAACCCCCAAAATCACCTCGTACCCTAATTGTGTTAATTTTTAGGTTATTCAATTTCTATTTTGTTTGTTGGATTCTTCTATGGCGACGGACGCTAGGGCAAAGTTCCAGAACGCGGATTTCCGCCCCGATTTTCACGCCGACTTAACGGTGTCAACTCACGACGGTCTCCAATTCTGGCAGTTCATGATCGCCGGATCCGTCGCGGGCTGTGTCGAGCACATGGCGATGTTTCCCGTTGACACCGTTAAGACCCGCATGCAGGCCTTGGGCTCCTGCCCGGTCAAAACCGGCACGGTCCGTCAGGCCCTGAAGTCCATTCTCCAATCGGAGGGCCCTTCGGCCCTTTACCGCGGCATCGGCGCAATGGGCCTGGGCGCTGGCCCGGCCCACGCCGTCTATTTCTCTGTCTACGAGACCTGCAAGAAGCGTTTATCCGAGGGGAGCCCTAACAAGGCAGCCGCGCACGCTGCCTCTGGAGTCTGCGCCACCGTGGCCAGCGACGCCGTGTTTACGCCGATGGACATGGTGAAGCAGAGGCTGCAGCTGGGGAATAGCGGGTACAAGGGGGTTTGGGACTGCGTGAAGAGGGTTATGAGCGAGGAAGGGTTTGGGGCGTTCTACGCCTCCTATAGGACCACCGTGTTGATGAACGCGCCGTTCACCGCTGTGCATTTCACGACCTATGAGGCCACGAAACGTGGCCTCATGGAGTTCTCGCCCGAGAGTGTTGACGATGAACGGTTGATTGTGCATGCCACCGCCGGTGCTGCTGCCGGAGCCTTGGCTGCCGCGGTTACGACGCCGCTTGATGTTGTCAAGACTCAATTGCAGTGTCAGGTATAGTTGTAATACTGATTACTGTTATTGTTGTTGTTGATATGTTTTCAATTTTGTCACTCGTTGTGGTAGTTTTGAACTATAGAAATTTTTGCTTACTAGAGTTTTGAATTGTTTAGTTTATGGATTTAAGATTTAGTATATGAACAATGTGGCTGTGGTATGGAAAATGAAGTGGATTGCAGTATTTTATTGAATTTGAGAGTGTGGTAATTGCATTTGAACGATGCTAAGGTTTGGTGCATTACCTTTCCTTTAGGATCAAGTATATTGAATAATGTGGCTGTGGTGTGGAAATGAAGTGGATAGCAATAGTTTGATCGTTTTGTCTTACATTGCCTTTATTCCATCTGTGATAGTAATGTTGGCTTATGTTTCTGTATTGTTAGTTTCGTGGTATGTTCTTTGTGCTTCTTTGGCATTTTCATATGCTATTCTTCTACCATGACTGAGGCTCTGGGAATAGTCAATCCAAATGAAGGTAGTCCGGTTAAATAGGTAGAGGATAACTTTAGAAAACTGTGGGGGAACATTTTTCACTAAGCAGTTTAACTGTAATTTTGGATTTAGTTTTTTAGAAAGTCAAATGAGTCTGTTGATTCATGTGTCAACCCCACTTATTAGGATAGGGGCTTGGTGAGTAATGGGACACTGGGATCAAAATGCTGCCTCACATAGTAAGTTGTGTTGTGCTCTTGGGTCTGTTTTCTTATGACTGCAGAGAGTTTGGGCAGCCTTGCTGCATTCTTAGTTCTCATTCTAAGTCTTTTAAGTTGTGCAGGATTTGTTATTTGTTATCTTTGACTGCCTTTGTACTTGACCACTTTCTGGTTGATGAATTGTCTTCCTCTATCTAAATAGTAAAAAGTGAAAGTGGATGCCAGTAGGCTACTAGTGTATTTTTCTTAAGGACAGATTTATTATTAAAATGATAAATTTTTTTAAATAGAAAATCAGAATGGCAATGCTATCTAATCTGTTAACATATGCTCCTTTGATAGAATATAACAACTCCCATTGACCAATATTAGAGCTGTGATTTTACTCTGGTTTTATGTAATTTTAATGCAGAGAGATATAGATGATAGAAGTTAAGTTTATAATTTTATACCTGATTAACATAATAAGGAAAGAGTTATACTCTGAACTGATATGCGTGAGGAGTGAGATCTGAGTTAAAAAATAGAGAATGGAAGTTCAACAATGATTTATTTAATTAAGAAAGTGATGACCCACAACGGAAGCAGCTGGAAATATGTTAAGAGGGTCCTAGAGATGTAGGGTGTCTAACATGATAACCATTTTTAAATTTATTGAAGTTTAAGGCTGTTAATTTGGCTCTTAAGAAAATGAACGTTGGACCTCTATGCAAATTCCCATCCATCCAATCACTGGAGTCCATGAAATATAGAGCTTTAATCAGAAAAAAAGGAGTTATTTTCTGAGTATGATGGTGGTAATGACCGATGACAATGACTGGAATTGCTCCAAATGTTTCTTTCAAAACTTGTTGCATTTTTTGTTCTTAAAACGGGACGAGTTCATTTTATGATTCTGTATAATCAGATGTAGATTGAGGAGCCAGCAAGATGATGTTTAGGTCAACATCCTTTAAAATTTATATGGGGATTATTGTATCATCTTTTCACTGTTTATATGGGGATAATTTTAGGTTTATAAGACCATATACATCAGAGAAACCTGACAATTTCAAACAAAAATATGTTTCCAAATTGAATTGAGGTTTCTGCACTAATGTCATGAATTTTATTATTATTGTTGTTGTTATTGTTATGCTGTACTATGGTGCTAATTAAGTCGATACTTTAACTGGAAATTGATTGTGTAACAACTTCTATTATATGAATTTGATAAGCTTTCTGGAAGATGGTGAATCAGGGTTAGTCAAACAGTAATTTTTTTAATTTTTCCTTTTCTTGGATAGTAACTTGACACGGTTAATATTTTCAGGGTGTCTGTGGTTGCGATAGGTTCAAAAGTGGATCAATTGGGGATGTTATTAAAACAATAGTGAAAAAAGATGGATATAGAGGGCTCATGCGAGGTTGGATTCCAAGGATGCTCTTTCATGCTCCTGCTGCTGCTATTTGCTGGTCTACTTATGAAGCTGGAAAGTCCTTTTTCCAAGATTTCAATCAGCAGCGAGAAACTGACACTGTTACCTAAATATTAGAGTTAGAATATTCATCATTCTTCGCTTCCATTATAGATGATTGTGTCTGTCAACATCGATAAAATGCCACAAACGGGGTGACAGCAAGTAAGCATTTTGAGTTCTGCGTTCAAACCCCAAATAATATATACAGAAAGCTTCGGATTAGCCTACAAATGGAGAGCTTGTCGTGTACACATTATCTGTTCTAATTATGATTTTCCCCCCCGCTTTAGATTTTTTCTAAATAACATTATTCCATGCAAAGTCCTGTACACCATTTTTGCCTTAGTTTCGTGCAATTGTAAGTTTTAATTACGTCAAACATTATATGATATTCTGAAATTTAGGTATTTCACTTTCTGGCTTAAACTGTTATTTGTTGGCTATCGATTCCCCTTCAAGTTGTTCCTCCATTGATCAGTCCAGTATTTAATTTATGTGTTTTCCATAGTTTCTCCTACTAGAGGATTTTGACGATAAATATGCAGGACGGAAAGTGTGGAAAATGTTATTTATGAGTTTCTCAGTCTATCAGCCAACAAACTCTCTTAGGAAACTGCTTAATTTCATCAAAGCAGTCTTCCACTTTTACCAACATTAACATAAAAGTGTTTGCTTGCATGTTGTTGGATACTTGCGTGTTTCTGCCTTTTCACCTTCAGTTTCTTATACACAGAAGTTACCATAAGATGCCTTAGTCTTGATGGGGAATAACAGTTCTAAATCAAAGGTAGACTATAATGTGCATCTTATTTTCACGTCAAAAGCACCCGAAAGTATTCTTTGTAGCTTTTAATAAACTCACATTTTTTAACCACGTTTATACGGTTAATTTTATTGGTCATATTTATTCAATTCAATTACATATGCATTCAAACAGGTTATATTGATTCTAACAGCTATATTTGTGCACATTCTTACTACAAAAGCTATCTTAATCAGGGATGTTTTAGCTGAAGAAGAAAAAAGTGAAATATTAAATGGCTGATAAATTAATTATGCAAATTGTTTCTCGTGCAACAAACATATTACATTTAGATACGATTTGATTCAGTTTCTCTTGTATTTTTTTTTTTTTTGGTAAATTTAAAATTTAACAAAAAAAAAAGTATCAGTATTTCTTAATAAAATAAAACCAAACTGGACGATGCTCACGGCCCATTTGATCAATTCCACACACATTTATGTGAAAAAGTTTCTCATTTTCAATAGTTCAAAATCATTCTAAGAAACACTTCACAATAAGAAATCAGTTCTAACAATTTAAAATATACTCATCCATTCCAAACAGGCACCAAATACTGTAAGAGGTAAGTCATGTCAAGAGTATGAAACGAGAACAAATATTATTAGTCAGAGAACAAGCAGACGTGGACTGGTTAATGTAATGTAATTAGTGATAATTCAACTTATTCAGAAGTACAATGTACAACATTTGGATTATTTTATCCTCCTCCTTTTTCCTTCTCCCCCTCTTGCAGATGCTATTTTCACCTTTCTTCAAGCCATTCACAAAGATTACATCTAACTGGAAACATTTCAATATCTGGCTTGGAATTTCTCTCACAGGATTTTTTTTGGTTGCCAAAATTGTTGTATTGATCCTGTCTTAACAAGGTCTATGTGAATCAAACAACTAATAAGTAACAGGAATAGGATAATGGGTATGCATAAATTTGCCAATGTCTGAATTCACTAGCTGGAGCCCCTACCTCCTGCAAAAGCACAGTAGAAATTTATCAATGAAAACTTCGCTTGTAGTTCCTACTAATTAAATCACTAATGTGCTAAATACTTCATTTTGAAGGCATGACATTGAACCACAACTAAAACAATCTACTATATTGCATTCTGACGAATAATTGCACACTATAAGAACAACCACCACATGTTCAAAACAACTTTTCGGAAATATTGATTATAACAGCTTAAAGTTGCATATCAAGAGCAAAATAATGAACAAACATCCAGGCAAAGATGATCTATACATAAATTTAAGTTTTACAGCATCCTTCTTGTCAAGAGACATATGGAATCAACATGAACTTTATATAAATTTAAGAGCGGGAACCATTATTTGGTGGGATTTTTCAACTTGCAAATGCTACAACATCAAAGTATGTTGTCTATAAGTAACAACTAGTTCCAAATTTTCAACTAAATCTGTAACACAACAATCAAGCATCTTGTAAACAATGTACCTGTAAACTCATTTGTTTGTCCCTTAAGTATATGCAGCAGCTTGAAGTTCACTGAGTCTGTCCCTTTTGCACCTTATAACTCTTGCTTCATTGTCTATAATTTCTAGAACCTGGAAAATATGAACTCAACTTTAAAATCCAAAAGTTATATTCTGTCAATAATGATCATAGAGAAAAAGGAACTGTCTACATGATAAACTGAATTTACTTATAAACTGTGGGAAGTGAGCACCGTGGAAGTCTAGAAGAAAGCTTGAGAAGAATGTGATTATCTCTAATAATATTTAGTACAAAACCAAAGTATTCAAATCCTATGGTCACGGATTTGTTTTACCTCTGGTCTTGAATTAAGAACTCCACTGGACATTCCAACATCTATACGCCATATGCTACAATTGTATTTACTGCAGGAATCAAAAACTGGTTTCAATAAATAGAATAGAACTATTCCATCCACAATGCACTAGAAGACTTAAATATAGTATTCTTCTCTTACCAATTTACACCTGTAGTTTGAGGAGTATGCCCGACCACCATTGACTTGGCACCAACTGCTTGCAGTGTCTCGTCAAGAATGGAACATACCTGGAAATCAAATTTAGTTTCAAAATGTCAATCCATGTCAGCTTGAAACGGAATTCCATTTGCCAGCTAAGGATGTCACAGAACAATCGAACATAATTTAAGAAACATTTAGTACAAAAGTCCCCCTTAGTAATTTAAATCTATTCTGACATTTTTAAGGAACAGTAACAAAAATTGTTGTGCAAAGATGGAGTCAAGAAGCTTGTTTTCAGGAATAGAAATTTGTTTTTCTGGCTATGTCAGATGGCCATTGAAGACATGAAACAAAGTTGTGACTCGGATGCACATTGTAAAGATTCATGTTTCTCTAAGTAATACCAGATGTAATTCTCATTAGTTAATTACTGTTTTCTTCTTCCAGGTAATATCTTTGCTGCATCATTATATCACTATTTTACTCACAGAAGTGTTTTGTTATTATATTTTAACCAAAGGGGGAGTACATTTTGTAGGTCTTAAAACTGAGAACATTCTGGAGAAGTACATTTGAGTCCCTAAAACTCCTGAGTGTATTAACTCACCTTCTTGACCACATAATGTTCATTGAAGAAGACAACAGACATAGATCAAGTTGGAAACTAAGAGATATACACATGTAAACCATCCATTAGAAAGGAAAAAAAAAAAAAGGGGAATTGCACTATCCATAAAATTTTATAGGGAACAAGGATTACTTACCATCATTTCTATTAATCACTCATGATCTTTGTACTAATTACAGAATAGTATTACCATGTCATCAATATAGTTACCTGTTTAGCCTGATAGTCCACCAAATCTGGTGCGTCTCTTGAATATAAACGATTCCAAACAACACTATCATAACCCCTAGTGGCAATGAAAGGCATTTTGAGAGTATTGTCGTTCTCATACTGACCTCTCATCCACTCAGACACTTCTTTATTCATCCTCTCTAAACCATATGCAACTACAGGAAACAAAAGGAAGAAAATATAGCAATACAGCATATAATTCTCAAGTAAAAAATCCATCTCAAGTTAAACAAAATGAAAATGGCAGAAAATATTTACCATGGTGAGGAAGAAGTCCACCATGGCAGAAGACCCAGTCATTGACCTTAAGTACAACAGAATGCCTTGCAAGCTCACGTGCAAGAAGCCCACCGGGCCTAAAGAGGACTGATCTGGCTATGACTCCCTTTTGCCTCTGTCCTAATAATTGGAAAACTTCATCAAAAAACAAAGACACGATATTTCTTTTTGAAAGAAGAAAACTTGTCTTGTACTTAAAAGGTGACAAAGTATTTCTGTATGACAACAAATAGAAGGACATGATCATATAGCTCTTTAAAATCATTTAAAGTGAGTCTAAAAGATCTCATTTAGTTTAGTTTTATATATTCACACATGCATGAAGAAAAAGCCCTAATGTAAAATTTACATCTTATTGTGTTTTCACCAAACAGTTTAAGCTTTTAGGGTAGATGGATCAATTGGTAAGAGAATCTTGTAACCAAGTGATCTAAAGTGGCCATAATTTTAGCATAGCTGGTTTGTGAGAAGTACTTAACTTTTGGAATTCTTTTTCTATATGTTTTTTTTTTCTAGTATGTTGATATGTTGATTTTGGGGTAGGGATATATATATATATATATAAGTTTGAAAGAGGTTATGCTTGATGAAAATATAAAGAAAAATATAATGGCTTAAACAAGAATAAGTACATCTGAAAGAAACATGGCACAGAAATTTATAGTACCTTCAATAAATTCCAAGATCCCCAATAACCTTTTGACATTGTTCGATCTTCCTTCCACCTCTCAGAGACATTAACCCAAGAAGTAAAAGTTTGTTCCCAGTCATCTTCAGAACCATTGATATATTCTAAGAAATCATTACACTCATCAAATCCTCCAGAATCGACATATCTAAAATCCCCTTCCACATTCATGGTCTCATGATTTCCATTCACCTAGATGAAGCAAAGTCAGTCATGGAAAGTTACTTCAACAGAAGATAATAGTTGGAAAACAATGAACTGCTTTCTCAGAGTTTACAATATTCTACTTAACACTTACATTTAGATGAAGATGGAAACTCTATAAGGGAAACCATGCCATAATGCATTTAGATTTTACAATATCCTCGGTGATTTTGACCATAATATTAAGCTATTAGAGATATTAATTTCGTATAGCACTAACTGAAACCTTTCAAAGTCACAAATGACAAACCTGAAACACAGCTCCACCTTTTGCTTTTGCCTGTTTATCCAAGGATCGCAGCAAGGACAAGATGGCAATTTCATCTTCACCTCGATCTAGTATATCTCCAAGTTGAACCAACACCTAGTTCACGGATGAAAAAAGTAAATTCATATGTTAGAATCTCTTAGTTCTGTGATATTCCTTATTTTCTACTTACTTTTCAACTTTTGCTAGAAGTGCAGATAAAGATTCTCAATTTCGTCTCTACAAGTGGAGCATTTCATAAACTTGGTCCTTTCAACAACTCTACTACAATAATAGTACACAATAGAGGCTACTGAGTAAAACTAAGAGCAATCTATTTTTAGAACGGTAAGCATACAGTTTCTCCACCAGTCCACAAGTCTTCACCATCAGAGCTCAATACACCGGCCATTTCAAGAGCAAACCTAGCTTTCTGCAGATCTCCATGTAGATCTCCAACTATGCAAGAAAATTAGCTTCAATAAGACATAAATAACACATAACATGAAATAAATATCAAAACAGGGTTAGAAAACCAAGCAAGAACATCAAGAAGACAGTGAATTAATCACATGACACCATCCAGCCCATAGAAAACCTTCATCACTTTGATTTTGAGAATTTACATAAAAGTTCTACAATCTAAGGTAATAAAATAGAGAGCAAAATTTGCTACAAAAGTCAATAAAAACAACAATTAGTGGTAACTAATAAAGAAGTGCATTTCGGAATTTGGGATTGTATATAGGAAAAATTGGATCCATCAAGAAACTCTAAACACTGACAGTGATAAGCTTTAGATTACAAAGCTGAATAGTGAAAACATCATAATGCATGATGTCAATAACACTTCAAACCTTAACCCAGAGAATCATTAAGCTGAACTTGTAAGTTTGTTTATAGTCCACATGATCCACATTAACATTTCTTTTTCCATACACAACACACGACAACAAGAATAAACACAAAAACCACATATAATGAAACTTAGCAGTTCACATTCAATCCAACGCAAGTCGATATATAATCCACATTCTAACCACCCAAATTAATACATTCAGCCAAAATTATACTTTAAACATGACTACAGTGGAAAGCTTTTACATTTCTTTTTCTTTTGTTCAAAGCAACACCAACAAACAACAGCACAACCATTCACGACTTTGTTAACATACAAAACCAAATAGATTAATTCCACAAAAACATAAGTGGGAATAAGAAAAGCAAACCAGCAAGAATTCGGCGACCAGGAGCAGAAACAAAAGTTGGGGGGTCTCCACTGACAACAATGGGTTTCAGGGCACTGTGCTTGTAGTTGTTGTCGTTGTTATCAAGAAGCAAAGAAGGATAAGAAGAAGAAGAAAGAGAGGTTTCTGTGGGCTTGCGAGGAAGAGAAGAGGGTGGAACTGGAAATGAGTTTAAACAGAGTGATGCCATGGATTTGGAAGATCATTTGGTAATTGGTATGTTATGTTGCCATTGATTACAGTGCTTTGAATGAAACTAGAAAAGGACAGTGTTTTCTGACACAGAAAGATCCTCAGCCAAGCATTTGGTGTATGTGTTCGTTTCCCGTACGTGAGAACTAAGAAGATAAAGATAGCATTTTAATGCGCTTCCTTTCTAGCTTCATATTTTTTTCCCCAATTTAAAAAAAAAATGTTTTTGATTCTTTATTTTTGTTTTAGAAAATATTCTTTACATTTTTAAATTAATTAATTAATATTTAAATTTTTTAAGAAGTAGAAATTTAGTTATTTTTTTTTTGAAGTATCTTCGTTTTAAAAGAACTCAATATTTTATTATGATATTATTAAAAATAAATTAAATGTGACTTAAAATCTAAATATTAATAGATATCAGACGAGTTTTTCCTATTCCTAATAAGATTCTTTCTAAACCCTAATAAAACAATTCATTCTATAATTATCTTTATATGAGAACTGGATGACACCCCATACGGTTGTCATTTGAATAAAAATAATAACTGTATGACCTGCTCATCCGGTTGTCAATTTTTTTTCAAATGACAACCGGATGGGGGTGTCATCCGATTCTCATATAAGGTAATTGCAAGGTAATTGCAGAATGAATTTTTTTTATTAAGATGCAGGAAAAATCTTATTAGGATGGAAGAAGAAATCGTCCAGATATCAATGTGGCAGAGTTTGTTAATTAAATTGTGCATATCGTTATATTAAATTGAAAGTAATAAATTGAGCTAATTCCTACAACTACCAGTTGGTCAATTCAGTTTTTAAAACTATAAAGTGAATAAAATGTTGAAATTATGTAAAATAAATATCTGAAATTTATTTATACACTTTAATTAAAAAACAAATATTAAGTGATTTGAATTCATTTAAAAGTGTTATTTATATTTACATTTTTAGCACTAAGAGATTTATGTTAAAGTATAATGAATTTTAGTTATATTAGAAATTTCTATTTATCTTTGAGTTATCTTTTAAATTGTAGTTGAAGGTAGTGTGAATTATTCTACATGAAATTACAGCAATATTTCTACTGGGAACGAAATTTTTTCATCAAAATATAAATTTTATGAAATAAATATCAATATAAAAATTCATCGAGCTGATATCAATTGTAGAATATTGTTCTAACTTACTTAATAGTATAGATTTTAAGTCTTGATATGCGACATTTTTTAATACACGAAAGGAGAATTTAGTTTTGGGCCATGATGTTACGTTAACATAATCATCTTTTACAAAGGGTAATTGTTTCCAGTACCCCCATTTGCTTCCAGCACCAAACAGAAATTGATAATATCAGAAATATCCTTGTCAGCTGCTGAGTAGTGTGACCCTCTTCTGGCGAGAGCATAGTAGTAAGTGTTGCAAGGAAAGCTTTTCCGGGAATGAGTAGGAGATAAGTGACATATTGTAAGAATTGGTATAAGGGTTGTAGAGTTTGTATTTCGTTTCTTAAAAATGAGTTTTGAAAAACAAAATCCTTAATAAATTGTGAAGTGGGAAGGTGGATTGGAAATTTTTTTTTATGAAGGAAAAAATTATTTATGAAAAACGTAAAAGATGGAAAATATTTTTTGAAAGAGAATTACTTGCTAAAAATATTTTCTATTTACATATTACATTAAGCAAATGTAAAGGTTATGATAGATTACAGGAAGCAAATGTAAAAGTGCAAGAAGCACTTGCCTTTACAAAGAAATGCATATAATCACACTTTCAATTTTCTTTTATATAAATCACATACAAATCATCGCATTCTATAGGAGTATAATTTTTATAAAAAAATGCATTTATTCAAATATGTTTTTATTATCCCTAGAGTTTTTATATTATTTTTACAGATCTTTCTTTATTATTTATTCATTACAAAATTTAAATCAGTGTAAATTTTAGTTTTAATTTTTGTAAAATATTTTTTCTTTTATATCCGTATCTGCAATATTTAAATTTATTATTTTTATCTTTCATATTACTTTAAAGTAGATAAACAATATTCAATTTAGAAATTTGTCCAAAATTTTCACAACACCAACTTTTCTTGCTCAATAAATTCAGTTCAAATGAAATTAAACTAATACTTTTTCAAAACAAATTAACTTTTATAAGATAATTTATAGTTAAGATGCAATTCAAGATTTTTATTATTAATATATAATAATTAATTATTCATCTTTACAGTAAATTATTTAATTTTTTATATTTTAAGATTTTAACTTCTAATTTTCACAATTTTTATATAAGTCAATATATTATTTTAAATAAAATAAAGAAATGGATCTAATTTAGTAGAAATTTAAATAAATATATGCTTATTCTAAAACCAGAGTAGATATAAAAAATTTACTAATACTAAAAATAAAAATTTACTCATTTAACAATGACTAACAAATATATTTAAGTTAGTTGTATTCATATTATAAATCATAGAATAAATATTTCTAATTTTCTTTTTGGTGTACAATTACGACTAAGATCAAACTTGTAACATTGTGTATATGCATCCTAAAAACCCTCCATTAATAACAAGACCTATTGGGTTATAAGCATTTTAATTATTTGTAAGAAATGAGGCTTTTCATATGAAATTACTGGCTAAGAAATTGCACAAGATATTTGTTTGAATCACATTTAGCAATTAAAAATTTATATTAACAAAACCAATTTTATTAAACTCTTAAAACAAATGGACACTTGGTCTAGATCATACTAATCAGATTGACCAAGCTACCAAATCATGCCTTAGATCTAGGAAATATAACCCATCTTTAACTCATTCCATCAACTCATTACACGAATCTTAAGAAGAAAATAAACTTGCATGCACATTATTTAGTTCATATATTTTCACAAACCATAACTACTGAACTTTTTCCCCTCTTCTTTTATTCATTGCTGTAAATTTCAATCATTTCAGTATAAAAAAAAGTGTTTAAATATGATTAGAGAATAACAGAACTGGTAGAGCATTTAAGTTTTCTGAAAAAAGAAATTGAAGGTTTAAAATAAAACCAACATTCTTACTTTGGCTTGGCACCATGTAATATATTTGAAAGAAAAGCAGTGATATCAGTTTCTGATGATCCCCCACTTGCAATTGCTGTATGACATACCTGTTTCAACTCTCTGCTTCTTTTCCTCATCACTTCATCACTATCCAAATCCATGAATTTTCTTATAAGATCAGCAATTTCATTTTTTCTGATCAAAGTGTTCTCTTTGACCTCCTTCTTCACCCTCCACCCCACCTTCCATTCCTCTACTAAAAACTTAGCATTAAGGGGTTGGTCCATAAATATAGGAAATGCCAAAAAAGGAACACCACTAAAAACACCTTCTCTAGTAGAATTCCACCCACAATGAGACCAAAACCCCCCAATTGCAGGATGCTGCAACACTCTCAATTGGTCACACCATGGCAAAACTAGTCCTCTATCCCCACACAACTCCTTCAACCTACCATTTTCTCTGGGTTGTACCCACAAGAACCGAACACCACTATCACCCACCCCAGCTGCAATTTCATCAAATTGTTCATTAGAAACCGAAAGAAAGCTCCCTTGAGAAATGTACAACACAGAGGCAAAGGGTTGCTTGTCAAGCCACTGAAAGTAGCCATGTTTAGAGGCATCAATGTGGCCATTAGCAAAACAAGGGATGCAAGGGCCAACAGTGTAAATAGGTATAGAGAACTCTGCTTTCAAAGCATCAATAGCTTGAGGCTCAAGTTCATATATTGTGGGGAATAACAGATATTGCGCTTTCTGCACCCATGGTATAACATTCAAAGCCAGTTCCAACAATCTTCGACTACGCCAACTTTCATCACTAAGTGGAAAATCAGCCAGACGAATTGATGAGTTCCCCGGAATATAATCCACACGTTTCTCACCATCTTCTGCAACAAATATCCTTTTAATTAGCCTTCAAATATCACATCAAGAATTGATTGTAGAATTGAGTGGAGAAAAAAGTAAATTAACATTAGAATTCTGTAGATGTCTATACACATTATAGTATAGAACAAATTTACACAAGATTTTGATAGATAGAATATTAACACAAGAAGAAGAAAATTTACGAGTTCCATTGTAGTACATATATATTGAAAAATTACCATCTTATATACCACGAGTCACAAAATCCCTATTCAAATTCATAATCTGAATGCTAAAAAAAGTTTACATCCCAAAATTTAAACTTCAAAACGATATACAGTTCTGCTATATTTTCCTATTAAGACGAATGGGATTTAAGCAGAAGTCATGCATGAAGGACACCACTTCAGTGTTGTGTGATTAAAGCTGAAGACGGAGAGAACACAACTTCAGTGTTAATTTATTTTGCAAAAGTCATGCACTTAAAACATAACTTTTTAGATCGGATAATGCCAAACTATTTCAATGGATCCATTAAAACTAATATCAACTTCACAAACAAGAGAGGTAGAAGTAAATGTTAGTCACAGTATCATGAAAAGTAAATAGTAATGTGGACATTTGTGTGACATCTCAACATACATGAAAAGATACATTAACTATACTAACCAATATCCAATGACGATATATGTTAATTTCCTAATACATTACATAATATATTTTTATTTATCTAAATTTTTTTTCAACCACAAGTCATAGGAGACTAAATAACCACAACCTTCTTATCATAGTATTGGGTCTTCTTTATAGAACAATTTTATGATCACTCATTTAGTTAGTCCAGTCTTTAACCTCCAATGTCCTGTACATGGATTATGCTTGTCTTTCTACTCTTCGTACCAACAAGTTTCGTACACCTACAACATTTTGTATCCAACTAGACTTTTTTCTGGTCCATCAAATATCTTTGCAACTTTCACATTCATATCTACATCTTCCGTACAACCTCATATCATTCATGCACTACTCTCAGTCCACAAGGACTTGATAATCACGATCAGAACAATCAATATAATAATGATGATCTAATTCAACCTCTTCACATATCAACCAAACATGACCCTCAAACAAGACCAGACCTAGAAGGCAAAAGAGAAGACAATCTTGAGACAGGCCCTCTCATAAATGATTTATTTCCACTAATGTAACATTGTTCATGTTCAAATTTAATTTTAATTTCCTTTCTTATATTAATTCCATTATTAACTTTCCTTTTATTTTTCTTTTTCAGTCAAAATTATAAATTTGCATTTTTTTCCACTATCCTATAATATAATCAACTATAAACAAATATATAAATGTATAAGATGAAACTGCTTAATTTTTATTTTAACCCTAGTTTTATTTAATTTTCATGCTAACCCTAATCCTATTTAATTTTCATACAAACCCCTAGTCCTATTAATTTCATCCTAATCATAATCAAACGTAATTATACCAAAACATGCATTTCAAGGTTTATCTAAAACCTAAAGAAAATTTTCATACTTTTTTTTATCTAAAACCTAAAGCACAAATCGTTCTTTAGGTGCACTATTTGTGCAAATTAAATTAATCGTGTCCTCCCGCATGATTTAAACTTTACTCATTAAAAACTTATATTGTGCTCTCCGTGCACGACTTTACTCTAAAAAAAAAACTAAAATAATATAATTAAGTCTAGATAAAATGAACCCCAAGACTTTGCCAACTTCAAGAAACTCGTGTTTGTAGAAAAGACTTGAATTAAAAAAGTCTGAAAATTGTCTTTTAAGTAAGTACAACTTAAAAATGAAATTGTGTCATAAGTGACCTATGTTAGTAATTTAAAAAAAAAAAAAAAAACTCATTTGGATAACATTGAAGGAAAATTACACTACTTTGGTAGACTTTTCCTAGCTTGAGTTGGTTCATAAAAAATGTGAACTATGATTCCTATCATACTATATTATTACTATTACTATTTTTATTATTCAACCGTATATTTATTTTGTTTTATGAAAAAATGTAAAAAATATCACAACTTACAATTTTATATTTTTAATTTAAATTCCATTATAATAAGTTTTGATAAAATGACATTTGTTATTTCGAAGTAACATATATATCAAGTAAATTAGTCATAAATTTTTATTTTTTTATTTTTTAATTCAAATATTCATTTTTTAATTGTTTTTACTCCAGCATTTCCACGTTTCACTCGAAACACAAGGTTAATGCTTGGAAGTTGTTAAAATAAAAATTTGAGTCAGCTTTGATGATCCATTTTGGTTTTTCTGTTGAGATATATAAATAGTGTGAATTTCCAATGAAAACTTTTAGAATTAAAAAATGAAAAAAATTCAAATCGTTTACTGTTTTCAATTCCTTTAAAAGGGGGGTGGAAAAATTAAAATCGATTTTTCTGGAAATAGAAAAGGGCAATCCACTTTCATCAGCCAAATTGATAAAAAAAAAATAAAAAATAAAAAAAAGCCAATTCCAAAGGGTGAAGATGTTGTATTGGACCAATCCTAGTGATTATTATAATAATTATTAAAAAAATTAATTGACTACATTTAATTCTTGTAGAGAGACTGGTAAGTGAAGCTCTAGAACAGTCATGGCAATTTTCAAACATGGTTTTGTGAGGGTAACTGACCTGATAAGTTTACAGGGTAGTGGCCGTTTCGCTGGAGAAGATGGTAGTGTTTGAGCACGGCGAAAAACGACGTGGACATGGGCCAAAACGACGCCACGGGAATGTTTCTAGCGTTGGCGAGGCGAACCACCCAGAAGAGGTAAGTGTCGTATATGATTACTGTCGGCGGCGGGTGAAGGCGGTCGAGCAAGTCTTGGAAGGGCGCTTCCATTTTGGTCATAACGGCTTCGATGAACGTGAGGAAGTCGTTGGCTCGATGCTCTTCGGAGGGAATAACGTTGGGGATTGTGGCGAATTGGATGTTGTCGGGTTTGGAGTCGGAGCCGATGAAGCCGAGCCATTCTTCGGTGACCACGAAGGTTATCAGGATTTGAGAGTTTTTGGAGAGGAGTAACTTGCAGAGGTTCATCATGGGGTTCACGTGACCTCGTCCTGGGTACGGCACCGCTACCACGTGGCAGGCCATGTTTGGTGGCACTTGAAGCGGATGCGCGGTAGAGATGTGAGCGGTGCTTAGTAAGTGAGAAGAAAGAAAGGAGAAGTATGAATTGAATGGAAAAATGTGGCTGTGTGATCACGTGAGTATGGAAAAATATTTGTGACACTACACATTTGATATTAAAATAAATTATCATTTTATTAATATATAAAATTTTATTCAATAAAATAAAAGTTAAATAGATATAATTGTGAAATATAATAAAAGAAAATAATTTTTTCAATGAAATATGGTAAAAAAGTATAATTTTCCATTCAATTATGACTGCACCTACTTCTTACCCGGAAGTTTCCACACGACTCTTCAATATTCTGTTTTTTTTTTTCTGTCTGTGGTACGTGTACGCATGACATTCACATATATGGCACTTTAGTATAACACACTAACTTTTTGGTTTTTTTTAATATTAGTGTAATTTTACTCATAGAAAACCGATAAATTTTGAAAAAATAACTTATTTCAAATTAAAATTGTTTCAATCTCCAGATTCTAATATGAGAGAAGAAATTGTTTAGTTCAAGCAAAATTTTGATTGTGTTTAATGTTGTCTTTGTATTTTTCTTTTATTTTAAATAAAAGTTGTACAGAATTAACACTACTTTAGTGTATTATGATATAAATTGAAGTTAGGTAATCTTTAATATAATATAATTTTTAATTAATTTTATATTTCATTAAAGTTATACATTCTTTACATGATTTTTTTTTAATTTTAATTTACAGTTTCTTATATCATTATTTATGTTATTATTAATTATTTAATGAAAATATTTTGTGTACTTAATTAATATAGTACACTTATTAAAAAAAGTAAAAAAATTTATAA
>Ga0123340_1000317_pt1 | contig 29044 bp, 25 predicted proteins | sample SirMexnodulemix_FD_89961 | JGI IMG/M metagenome (GOLD analysis project Ga0123340, IMG submission 89961) | Root nodule microbial communities of legume samples collected from Mexico - Siratro Mexico nodule mix | ecosystem: Host-associated > Plants > Roots > Nodule | place: Mexico: Nepantla...
AGTAAAGGTAATTTCGTTGGTAAGACCATCATGAATAGTTTGTTTATCAAATTGTCATGGTCTTCCCAATAAAACATGACAAGCTTCCATGGGTACTACATCACATAAAACATTATCAACATAATTCCCCACGAAAAACTTGACCTTTACTTGATTTTTAAAATTAATGTCCCTACCATCATTAATCCAATGTAATTTATAAGGTTTAGGATGGGGTAGTAATTCAAGTTTTAATTTATCAACCATCCTAGCACTACAACAATTACAACAGGACCATCTGTCAATGATGAGAGAACATACATTTTCAAAAATTTTAAATCTTGTGTGGAAGATGTTCTCTCATTGAATCGGGTTGTGGGCTAGGTTGGCTGTTAAGACAGTGTCTCACCCTCAATAATTCTCCCTCATGAGCATATGCATCCTCCCCTCTTTCATTATCCGACTCCTCACTAGTAATTTCATCATTCTTTTCCTCCTCACTACTATATAGGTCTTGGCCTTTCATCAAAATGGTTCTCATAGATGGACATTGAGATTGTATATGACCCCGACCCAAGCATTTAAAACACTTAATATCACTAGTTTGGCCAGAGGGTGCGAATTCTTCTTTCTTTTTGGTATTTTCTTGAGCTATGACTTTAGGAGGATTCTCTCTTGGTTTTTCTTTTAAAAACTTTCCCTCCCTCTTATAGTCGGTCTTGGACTAAGAGTTAGAATAAGAACTTCGACTTGTGCTTTTCGTCAAAAGTTGTTATTCCACTTTAATACAAATTTGCACTAAGTCATGGAAATTCCTATAAGGGAGAAGTTCTACTCTATCTCTTATCTCTAGAATCAATCCACTTAAGAATCTAGCCACAGTCACATTTTCTTCTTCCCTAATTCCCGCCCTCATCATGTACAACTCCATTTTCTGCCTATATTCTTCAATACTCATGTTCTTTTGATTAAGTCTATGAAGCTTATCCATGAGTTCTCTATGATAGTATGAGGGAATATGTCTTCTTCTAAGTACACTCTTAAGATCATTCTAATACACTATGGTTGGTTCATTATGAGGATGTTTATCCCTTACTAAGGCAGTCCACCAATGCAATGCATGTCATTGAAAACTAAGAGTAGCTAGTGGAACTTTCTTTTCTTCACTCACTTCATAACACTCAAACAATTGTTCCACCTTCATTTCCCAATCTAAAAATGTATCTATGTCATTAGTTCCATGAAAATGGGGAAGATCTACTCTCATTTCTTTAGATTTTCTCTCTCTCTCTCTCTCTCTCTCTCTCTCTCTCTTATGGTGGTGATAAGGAATAGGTTGGTAATGGTCAGTTACTCTCAAGCTATTCCGCTCTGGTCTTTCATCCTCACTACTAGAATATTTTTTTTATGAACTAGCTTTAGATTTATACTTGTGATCCTTCTTCTTTAAGGTCTTTATTTCTTCCTCCATAATAGCAAATTGTACATCAGTATTGTCTTGCGACTCATTGCTACTAGGGTGACAGGAATGTTTGGACATCTTAAATTTTGTGAAGAAGTGCTCTCAAGATAAGAGAAACTAGTGTAGCACACTAGGGGGTCTCCCAGGAAAGTGAGGTGCGTCACTTGGACAACTTAAGTACCAAGACTTTCCTTAACCAGAGCATTGCCCAATGTACCTTTCCAATTATTCTTACAATGAAACCACTAAGTCACAAACGAAGGTGACTCAATAAAAATAAAAACTAGTTGGCTTGCACAATGTGAAAGAAATTAAAGAAATAAAATCAAGGTTTGGAAAACTTAAACTAGCCGAGTCTTAAGGTGAAGTTCTTTGGTACCAAGGACCTTAGAAACACTCCACCGTCTACACGTAATACTTAAACTAGCTGAATCCTAAGGTAAAGTTCTTTGGCATCAAGGACCTTAGAAACACTTCATCATCTACACGTTTGAATTATTCCACTAAGTATAATGCATTTTGCAATTACAACTCAAATGAATACAATGAAAATTGTTGCTGAAAATTTAAAAATTTCTATACTATGCACTCCTTGTGTTGGTTCTTTGCCTCACTAGTGTATCACTCATTTCTTTTGGTGTGTTTATTCAAGAAGCTTTTCTGCACTTGACCTTCATTTCTCATTGTGGATCATTCTCCAATAGTGATTGGGAGTTTCGCTCTTGATGTATTGGCCAATTAAACTCAAGTGCTTCACCAAAGAACTATTTCACCATGAGGTCACAAATACAAAACAATAAAAGCTAATTTGAATAATACAGCTCAAAAGGATTATAACAATTGACAAACTCAAGGAATGCAAGTAAAATTGACAAGCAAGAAATTAAAGCTTAGAATGGAGGTTTAGCACTCAAAAAGATTATCTAAGAATGGTTCTAAAGTAGATTAAAAAAAACAACAAACAAAAACAAGAATTCCAGTTCTGACAGCAGCTCTTGCGTGATTTATGATTTTCTCTATTGTTCTTTTTTATCCAAACTTTAACCACAATTCTACAACAGCACAAGGATCATCCACACAAAATTTCAGAAATTTAGGATCAGTACTTCTTTCACAATAAATCCAGAATAGAGAGCTTTTTTTCAGTTCAGTAATACTTTTTTCCAGTTTTAGTTATCTTCTGGCAGTAGTGTTTGTAAAATTTATCACGGTCCGAATTTTAGAATTAGGTCATGAAATTTTTATCATATATTCCCAACACATCATGCTCAAGTCATACAAATTTTGAGATATAAAAGATCATGGAGTTGTTCCCAGTAAATCGAAAATAGAGGCATTCTTACACTGTCTTCAGTAATTTAAACGATAGTGAGCATTCGGCTTTTACAATTTATCATTTTTTCTACAAATCGAATTATAATGCGTATTTTTCACAGTATCTTTTAGACATCTTAAAGTAGCTTCACACAAATTTTCAATTACAAATACACAATACTTTGTTTCCAGTAAATTCACAAAGTCTAGTGACCTTAATCAGCAAATAACAGTGCAAGAAAATGAAACCTATGGATTCCAACGAAATTTAGAACAAACTACAAGACATATAGGATTGATATGACTCAAGGAAACTCACTAATGATCTAATAGTGAATTAAAAGAACTGAAGTTTGAAAACTTAAAAGGAACACAAAGCACATGATGACACAAAACAGCAAACACATTATGTTTACAAATTTCAGCATACACAATTTGCACAAGTCTGCTATACAAGTATTAACCTAAGGAGTTTATGACAATATGAAATCACACATGACTTTGGCATATATTATGGATCATAAAAACAAAAGCTAGGACACAATTGAACACTTTGAATCGATTAAAATCAACAAAAACTCAAGCAACCAAAAGATAGCTTGCGGCACACACAAGAACACCTAAACAAAGTATTTTTGGAAGGTTCAAGCATATTGATGCTATTTGAACCGTTTAAACTCAAGAACACAACATTTAATCGGTACAAAATAATCAAGACATGTAAAAATAATGGTGTACAACATGGAAAAGCTAAAACAAAAGTAAGAGGATTAAGAACTTAGTTCTTGAAGAACAAAGCTCTAGATATCAAACAATGGAGGAGCTCCTAGGTGCTTTAGCTTCTTGCGCAAGATCCAATGGAAGTTGAGCGTGTTAAAGCCTTGATGCACCGATTAGAAGAAGTTGATGAAACTCCTCATGATGCGAAAGCCATGGAAGTACAAGGAAGGAAGCGTACAAGGAGGTTTATGGTGAAGTAGGTGCTGAAAGCCTTGAAGGAGGTTGGGCCAACCTTCAAGAGAAGAGCTCCTAGCTTCTAAGAAAAGAAACTCAATGTGAAACTTGGGGCAATATGCTGAAAATTTGGCAGCATATCATTACTCAAATCAAGTCTACAATGGAGGTTCCTAAACCTCTTATTTATAGAAAAAGAAAAGACTAGTAACTTCCCTAGCAAGCTAAGGTAGCGTGTACAAGAAGCTAGGGTTAGAAACCCTAACTTGCCTTGCAAGCTACCTAAGTGGTGTATAGGAGAAGCTAGGGTTGGAAATCGTAACTTGTGCCACACGTTAGGGTTAGGTTTACCTAGTGTGTGGAGCAAGCTACTCTTTCATAAACTAGGCGCCATTGGATAGGCGCCACATGTACAAATCTTATGCGTCTAGAAACCTATCCTAGGTGTTTTCTATAAATCCTAAGGCACCTAGGGTTTTACAAACATCCAAATTTTCCTATTCTACTTTTTACAATTTTTACAAGAATCCTCAAAGCTCAAGATAGTTAGCATTTTAATTTGTATAGGTGTCTCTGACTCTCTGCTTGCTTCAAAGTGTCTAAGCATGGCTCTGGCGATTGGACCTTGCCTAGCCCTACTCCATCAAGCTAGATACAGAACCTACTGTTCACAAGTTTTGGGTACTTTTATCAACTTAAACATGACAAGTTGGTTGGTTGGGTGTCTCTGGATGGAGCTCAATACAAACATCTCTTCACTCCATAGCAATCCTCTTTTAAATATTTCAAAACTAAGTTCTGTAAGCTTAAGGTGCTTATGGGGACGAGAGAAAATGTCTCCTTTTCAACGAGGACTCGTGCCCTTGCATCCCATTATATTAGCAAGTTCCCATAAAGTTTAAGTCCACAGCCAAGTGGTTCCTTACGACCGAAGAGAGACTTGGTGTAAAAATAATAAAGTGCCTTTCTCGTCCTACAAGTAGCAAGGCACTCCTTAGTGTTCCTTTCGTCGAGGACCCCACCGCCTTGTTGGCAGGTAAGATCCATTGGTAATTTGCTACCAGTAAATTCTCTTAGTCTGACTTGTGTTTTTGCTATGTAGAGATCATGGGAAAGAATTTTGATTGCAAAAAGTTGCGCGAGGAGGTCGGAGCTCCTTTCAAAAAGCCAAACTTATTTGAGACCTTCTAGAATCTTGTGAAGAAGAAGCAACTTCGGGAGAGTTCCACCTTAGAGGTTATAATGATTCCTTTGGACAGAACTTTCTCAAGGAGTCTTGTTTCTGAGCAGGTGCCTCCAAAGGTAGCGCCTTTAGAAGTTGCTCCCATAAAGGCCTCCTCTGGCCCAAATCTGACCTCAGTCGCAAGTTTCTGTTGCGAGGCCTACCTCGGTCTTTCCAAGGCCAACTACTTCTCCCCTTACACCTGGTGGTGCACCAAGGCCACCTTCACCCTTTGAACTTGGCGGTAGCTGACGCCATCTTCTCAGAACAATTGTGGGCATTCCCCTTTCCCTCTAGTGAGTTGATATGAAGGGTGGCTTCTTGCCATGTGATGTCGAGCTTTTGTCGTTGGTGGGCCTCGAAGGGTGCCTTGACTCTACCAATGTGATGGTAGCACGTTGTCCGACTATCATGCATTACGTTAAAGACAAGACTGGGGACTCTTCGTCCATCACCACCAGTAAGTTGCAGCAGCAAGTGCAAGACCTACATAAAGGAGAAATCCGAGGAAGACAAGGCCTTATCTTCCCATTCTTTGGAGATACGCCAAGGTTAGAGTAGAATTAAGAACTTGGAGGCCGAGCTTGCCTTGTATAAGGGCAAGTTGAAAATGGCCGAGGAGAAATCTTCAACGATTTTGGCAAGGGTAGATAATGTGAGAAGAAGAGGGTCGATGCTAAGGGAAAAGCAGTTGAGGTTGAGAAAAAGGTGGCGAAGGTCTAGCGTAAAGCAACTAAGGCCGCCAAGGTCTTCAAGGAGAAAGAAACCAAGCTTAGAGAGGTGTAGCAAAAGCTTCAGAGCTCGGATGCCAAACTGCCTCTGCTTCAGAGAAACTTGCACTATAGACTTTTTGCTTGGCAGCTTACGAGGAGGGCTTCAAGAAGGCCATGCACCAAGCCGTGCACTTCTCTCATTCGTTAGATGTAACCAAATTTGATTTAGAGAAAGACGTAGCTGATGGTAATCTTGTTGATGATTAAGTATGTACATGGCAAACATTGCTCTATGTTATTGGGGATCATTACCCAACCTTTAGCTTCTCGGGGAATTGAGTGTGTTCGCTCATCCAAGCTCTATGTTATTTCGATTGGGGATTGATACCCAACCTTGAGCTTCTCGAGTGTTAAAATAAAGGAGGAAGTAATTATGAATAAATCTTCCTTGTGTAAAATACACACATATATAAAAAAAAAATAGTAACAGACTAATAGAAAATATGAGCTAAGTGTAACATTCTAAAAAATAGTAACAGACTAATAGATCAATCAAATTTTCTCCTCTCGGTATCGTATCAGTATCACTCTCGGTACCGTATCTATATCATTCTCAATATCGTATTTATATCACCACTCGGTTCCGTATGAATAATCCTTTTCGGTTATTTATTTCGTATTACTCTTGGTACCATATTCGTATCACCACTTGGTATCGTATCAATAAGCCTTTTTAGCTATTTATTTTGTATCACTCTTGGTACCGTATCAAAAAGCCTTTTCGGCTATTGACTCACTTATTTTGTATCCCATCTCAATACTGTATCCATATCACCTCTCAACACCATTTCGATAAGCCTTTCGGCTATTGACTTACTTATTCTGTATCACTCTTGGCACCGTATCAGTGAACCTTTCAGTTTTGATTTGCATCGCTCTCGGTACCGTATCAGTGGACCTTTTGATTCTGACTCTGCATCACTCTCTATACCGCATCAGTGAGCCTTTCGGCTTTAACTCCACATTACTCTCGGTACCGTATTAGTGAGCCTTTTGACTTTGACTCTACATCACTCGGGGTACCGCATCAGTAAGCCTTTCGAGTTTGACTCCGTATCACCTCTTGGCACCGTATCGGTGAGCCTTCCAGCTTTTACTTATGTCTTCCACATCGCTCTCGGCACCATGTCATTAAGCCTTTTAGCTTTGACTTTCATCTTTCAGCATCACTCTTGGATTTTGCACCAGAAATACGTATGACTGGACCTAAAGGGGCAAATTGGTAAAATGAGTTTGGAAAAACTCTTATTTATTTAAATATTAATAATAATAGCAGAGATAAAGGTTAAATCACTATTTTTCATTTAATGCTCAGATAAGATGAAATAAACTTAGGTCATTTCTCATTATTTCAATGTGCCATGTCAGTTTTACTATTGCACTGACAAGACTTTTCCATTAGAATCTAACTAGTTTCCAACTAAATGGAACTAAGTAATGATTACAAATGGCCCATAAATAGGTGAACCTAGTCTCCCATAATCCACACTGAAAAACACACTCAAAGCAAACCTCAAAATCTGCACGTCACTTTCGAACAGAGGTAAGGGAAAGGAGATATACATATTTTCAATTTATTTTCACTGTCTTCGGCGAGGTACCCCTAAGCCTCACAAATATTTAATTATTTAATATCATTATTTAAATTCTTTTCAACTTCAAGCCTTATTTTTTATATCACAAATTTCTTATTTTATTATTTCCTCTTAATTTTAGAATTATTCCTTACACTAATTTTAACTCATAATTTCTTTATATTTTATGCAGTGATTTCTACTAGTAATTTTTAGGGGATGGGCGTATTTGCTCATCCGAGCTCTATAATATTTCAATTGGGGATTGTTACCCAACCTTGAGCTTTTCAGGGGATTGAGCATGTTCGCTTATCCAAGCGTTATGATGAGGATAGATCAAAAAATAAGAGAGTAAGATATAATGAATGATAATTTTATTCCAAGTATGTGCCCCGTTAAAACCTTGCTCGACAAAACCCTCCTTAGGGAAAAATCCAAGTGAAGGAAAGAGTACATCTTACTGGTGTTTTAGTACATCAACTGTAATACATTTTTAAATGGGTGTGTTCCATGTCCTTGGTAGGAGCTTGCCTCCAAGCTCTTAAAGCTTGTAAGCCTTGTTCTGGAACAAATCTAAGACTCTATACGGGCCTTCCCAGTTGGGTGTTAGTAATACATTTTCAAATGGGTGACCAAGTCACCTTTCCAGAATGTTCAGTCATGCACCTGAGTATTATAGCATCGAGCCACTCTTTGCTCTGCCGCCTCCTCTCTAATTCAGGCATCTTCTATTAAATTAAGGTCTATCTTGAGGCCTTTATCATTTCTCGCTTCATTAAAGAGCTGCCTCCTCCATGAGGTTTCACCGAGTTCTACCGGTATCATGGCATCGGATCCATACGTAAGTCGTAATGGTGTTTCTATCGTGGTTGATTGCAAAATGCAATGGTATCCCCACAGGATTCCAGGGGTTTTCTTGACCCATAGTCCCTTTGTTCGATCCAACTTCTTCTTTAGCTCGTTCAGGATTACCTTATTAGTTGCCTCAGTCTGACCGTTTGTCTGTGGGGTGCTCAATCGACGATGTTCTATGTTGAATAACGAGCTGGTTAACGAACTGCTCTAGATTCTTATCAATAAACTGTCTTCCATTGTTGGTCACTAAGCAGTATGGTAGGTTGTGCCTATATATTACAATTTTATAGAAAAAACTTTTGACCTGCTTGGCAATGATGTTAGAAAGGGGCTCCACCTCAATCCACTTTGTGAAGTAATCGATGGTGACTATTAGGAACTTTACCTGTCCCTTAGCTAGTGGAAAGGGACAAAGAATGTCCATTCGCCAAGTATGGAATGACCATGGTGAGGTGATCTGATGCAACTCCTTGGGTGGTACTGAATGAATGGGGCCAAACTTCTAACACTCGTTGCACTTTTCCACGAAGGACCAAGTGTCCTTCTTAATGCTTGGGTAAAAGTACCGTGCCTGGAGTACTCAGGTAGCCTTACACTGAGCACCTGAATGTACTCCACATATCCCCTTGTGGAGTTTGGCCAATACATACGCAGCTTAGTCCTCATCCAAGCACTTTAGGAGTGGCGAAGAAAATCCTCGACGGAATAGCTCCCTATTGCACACTGTATAAAAGTTTGCTTGTCGACGCAACTTCTCAGCCTCCCCAGATTCTGATGGGAGCACATCATCCATCAAGTATTTCATAATTGGGGTCATCTATGTAACCTCGGCGAAATCAATTTGCAGAACATCTTCATAATCCCAACTTGGAGTAGCGAGCATCTCCCGGATCATGGTTCTGTGTTGTCCTACCTTTTCGTGCTAGCCAGCTTGGACAAAATCTCTGCCTGATCATTGGTCGCCCTAGGAAGATGGGAAACGACAAAATCATCGAAATGGGAAGCCAAATTTCTGACAATGTGGTAGTACTTCTAAAGGAACAATTACTTAGCTTGATATTCCCCTTTGACTAGGCTTTAGCACTTGAGGTGTCTTACTCCGAGCTCCTTGGCCAGTCGGAGCCCTACTATGAGTGCTTCGTACTTGACTTGATTGTTGGAAGTAGAGAAACTGAACCGAATGGCCTGCTCAATTTTTAGGTTAATCACACCTGCTCCGCTCCCTTTTTTGTTGGAGGAACTGTCCACGCTTAGCAACCACCAGTCTCGGTTTCCTTTGTGCGTTAGGAGTTGGGTGAGGAAATCTACCAAAAATTGGGCTTTCATTGGTCCTCGACTCTCATACTTTAATCTGAACTCTAACAGCTTGACAACCCATGTTGTCATTCTCCCTGGAAGCTCGGGCTTCTGGAGCACTTGTTTGATGGGATAATCTGTGCGGACTACTATGTTAAAGCTTCAGAAGTACGTGGAAGCCTTAGAGTAGAAAAGATAAGAGCCAAAGCCAACTTCTCAATGATTTGGTACCTTTCCTCAGTAGGTTGAAGAATTATGCTTCGAAGTATACAGGTGCCTACTTTTTATTATCCTAGTACACCAAGACGGAGCTTATGACTGAGGTTGAAACAGCTAGGTAAACCGCCAAGGTGGAATGAGGGGGAGGGTTGATCAGTATAGGTAACAAAGAGATTTTCGTTTTTATGCCCATAAACATGGTTTCACATTCCTCATTCCAATAAAAAACCTCTGCTCCCTTCACTAGTTTGAACAATGGTTTTGACTTCTCAGCCAACTTCGTTAGGATGTGTGACATGGCGACCAACTTTTCTTTGAGCCTTTGTACTTTCAGATAGGTTGGACTCCTCATGGGCATAACTCCCTTACATTTGTCAGGATTCACCTCAATCCCTTTGTGGGTGATCATGAATCACAGGAATTTTCCTCCTCCTACTTCGAAGAAACACTTCTCAGGATTAATTCGCATGTTATACACCCGTACCCTCTCAAATATCTTTTCCAAGTGCGAGACATGGTCTTCAGCCAAACTCGATTTTATCACCACGTTGTCTACATAAACTTCTTTGATTTGCCTGGTGAGGTCCTTGAAAACCCTGTCCATCAAACGCTGGTCAGTCACCCTAGCATTTTTCAGGCCAAAGGCATTCTTGTAGCGGTAATTTTCTCTTTCGGTCTTGAATGTCATCTTGTCCTCATCAGGGGGATACATCCTGATTTGATGAGTATGTGTCCAAGAAATTGAGTAGTTTATATCCAGCGGTTTCATCTACGAGCCGAATAATGCTTGAAAGGTGGTGTCCTTCGAGCATGCTTTCTTAAAGTTGATGTAGTCAACACACATTCTCCATTTCCCATTTGACTTTTTTAGCATCACCACATTTGCTAGCCATGTGGTGTATACCACTTCTCGGATGAAACCAGTGGAGATCAATTGCTCCACCTCACGGGACACTACCTAGTTACGTTCCTCGCCCAACTTTCTCTTCCTCTGGGCTACTGGTCTAGCCTGAGTAAGGGTAGCCAAGTTATGGCATATGATGTCTGGGTCAATCCCAGTCATGTCAGCTAGACTCCATGCAAACAAATCGCATTGGCTGCTAATTCCTTCTCAATTTCCCTCTTCAGCAACCTATTAGTGACATTATTGATCTTGGTGTTCTACTCTGGCTCCCCGAGTTGAACCAAAGTCATCAGCTTATCAAAAGTTGAGAGCTCTTCTTCCTCTTTCTCGACTCTAAGGTCAATGTCCAACTCTCTTGATTTTACTGCATCTACACAATGACATTCTTCTGGCAATTCCAATTGGGGCTCGGGCTCTATTTGGGTGGTGGACTTTTTCGTGGTTCCCTTGACCGAGTAGGGTGCTACTTTTAAACTTGGGATCAACTTTAACTATTATGATGGTCCCCTCTTCGTGGGAAACTTCATGAACATGTATGGTGTCGAGACAGCGGTCCCAAACTTGTTTAACGTCTTCCTTCTATGACAACGTTGTAAGAACTCTCCGCTTCAACCAGGATATATCGGACTGTTAGGGTCTTATAGGACTTGCCCGTGCCAAACGTTGTCAGCAGGTTAAGATAACCACTGGTGTGAACATGATACCCAACGAATCCCAACAACGACTCAAGATAGGGTTGGACGTATATGGAGGGAAGATTTAGTTTGATGAAGGTGGACCAAAATAGGACATCGACCTAGCTACCATGATCGATCAGGACTTTGTGGACTCTCCAATTTGCTATGGTGACAGTAATAACCATATGGTCATGTTGGTCAGGGTCGAGCATAGAAAAATTCTCATCAGAGAAAGAAATGGTCGGTTGGGAGCGAGGCGGGGCAAAGTGAATGGAATTGACTTTCCTATAAGCCTCTTATTGGCTGAGTATGTGCATCCTTCCCCGGCGAATCCCTCAACAATGGTGTAGATTGATCCATTCGGCTTATTTGTATCTTGTTGTGGCTCCTCGGTGTGTCCCTAGGGTGGGGGATGAGTAGAAGGTTAGCCCCTTCTGCGTCCTCGGAAGCCTATTAGCCAGCTACGGGTAGCACCACATCATCACCCTGAGTTAATGTTCTGAATAAAATGTTCTAGGGCTCTAACACGGATCAACTCCTTGATGAGATAGCGTACCTTCTAGTAGTTCTCAGTGGTATGACCATAATTCTAATGATAGTTGCAATATTTGGTTAGGTCTGCATCCGTGGGGAAAGGGGACGGTGCTGGCAATCGAACCAACTCCAGGTTACAGGCCTCCTGGCATTGAGAGGGGTGTACAAATCAAACTTGTTGAGCCGCTTTTGCCTTGACGACTGTCCTGTGAAGACAGATGGACCTTGGGGAGCCTTCCTCTTTCTCGCCTCTGCATTCTCATCGATACCGATGTACCTTAGCTCGTGTCCATGTCCTCAGGTGGACTAGCATAGAGGGAATCCAAGAAGGTTCCAACCCACCATAAGAGAATGCCTCACCATGACCGAGTGCAACTTGGGAATGTTCAGGAATGCCTTGTTGAGTCTTGCCAAATATTGTCATAGAGATTCATTGTCACCTTGCACGACATGGTGCAAGAAGGTTGAACAGGTGACTACCGATTCGCTATCCGCAAAACGGGCTATGAACTAAGAACACAGAGTTTTGAATGAATCTATGGAATTGTGAGGCAAGGAATAATACCACTTCAGGGAAACCCCTTCTAGTGTGGTAGGAAACAAACGACAATGGACACACAAATCCCCGAGAAAAGGTTGGCTTGGTGATATGTATTTATTCTAACCACTTTCCTACTTCATAGTGATAAGAATATTGACAAATTTTGGATCATTTTACTGTATTTGGCCTCATTGGTCTTTAATTGAAAGTTTGACTCAATTTGATGAAATTTTCAGAAAATTTTTAAACTTCAGCATTTTTCGTATTTTGTCCATAACTTTTGCTACAGACCTCAGATTAACTGAATCTTTATGTTGTTTTGTAGATAACTCAAATATCTACAAACATTGTAAGAGGCTCTAAGACCAAATTCGGACTGAAAAGTGGACAAAATTAGACTTGAAGTTGGCGTACGAAATTTGGATAGCACTTTGAGCGAAAATATTCAATTGAGGACAACTTAGTCATTTCACCCCAAATGAGTTGGGATCAGAACTGTGCTTTTTGGTTTATTAGGGCAACATACAGGTGGGCTTGGGCCACCTTATGTTAGGAAAAACTTTGAATATTGGAGAGGGTTATGTAGGGCAGCAACCAACATTTTTTAGACACTGATTTTGAATACAGTTTCACTTGGTTCTTCTTGGCTCATTCTTCGCTTCTGCAATTTTATTTCCATGTTCATTCGCTTATGTACTTTTATTTCCGTATTCGTTGGTTATTATTTGTTTTCATTCCACAATGAGTGGCTAAAGCTTTTACTCAATCCGGTCCCTAAAGATTCTCCCATCTCCGTTTATTCATAGGTTTGCATTTTGTATTGTCTTTTTGCAATTACCTTCTCATTTGTTGTTTTGATTTGATTGTTGAATTTAATGGTTTGATTGAATCTGTAAATGAACGAATATAGTCCGATTGGAATGCATTGTGGAGTTCCCGAGTCGGAATCAAGTCGAACCGATGATGTTGCTCACCATGCGATTGCATTGGTTTGGCATACTAGGTGTTCAATAAAATGTTTCGCGATTGTGGACTGTTCAGGATGTTAAATAGATGCAGGGATTTCGGTCTGTTTAACCCATGAATGTAATTGGGATAATGTTTAGGAGCCAGTGAGGGATTTGGGAGAACCAAGGGAGACCGGGTTGATCTTCATTATGTGAACTTCTCTATTTTGCTTGAATTGTTTTCCTTTTTATTTATTGTTTAACCCCCCCCCCCCTATTTTATATTTTTAGTGACTGAGAACGTTCAAGTGGTCCTTGGAAGAATGACCTAGGTCCACTATATTGCAAAAGCTAGCCTCCTAGTTAATTTGGGACGTATTTGACAGCGTATCACTTGGGTCCGGAATGACTTCAAGTGGACCTCCGGATCAATCGTGCAATCATACGACTTTACATTCGACCACTTCCACTTACTCGGCAACGGAGCTTGCATGACCTCGGACGTGAACGAGTGGTAACCGTCTAATTGTTCTTCTAAATCTGGCCTTAACAAGTTGTGACGCACCTCCTTGAAGGGTGTTCTCTAGTGATACCGCCCTGGTCCACAGTTCTTTTGCCAATCTGAGTAAGGTCAGCTCAAGCTGTGATGGACTCGGAGATCAATGGGTGTGGTTCTGCTTTCGCTTAGGGCTGATTGGCTTTGAGTGGAGTGTTGCCTTGAGGACTGGTAATGCGGGGAGTGTTCTTGAGGCGAGCGCTGATGCGAGCAACGACTCCCAGCTGAGTATGACTCAGTCGTCTCGTCCCTGGATGAGGAATCACGTCGCGTACTCGTAAGGGTGTTCTAGGATAGCATCCCTAGTGTAGGGCATTCACCTATGCATGCTGATTCTTCAGCTCATTCTTGTAAGCTTGATGTTGAGCGTCAAAGCTAGCGTTCATCTCATGACGGAGACTGTTGATGGTGTCTCCGAGTGCCGTTCGGATAGTATTCTAGACATTCATCTTGCTTCTTTGCACAACTGCTTCCATTTGCTGCTTCAACGCTTCCAGATTCACCTGATCCATCGTCTTCTATTTGCCGTTTTTAAGTGGGGCAAAAAAAGTTTTACCGGGACTCCACGATAGGTGTCAAATGTTCTTGCTCGAACAATGTTGAACCTTAAAAGGTAAATGAGAGTGATCCCTTCTAGGACAACGTTTGGTCGGCTACATAAGAATAGAAAATTATCCAACACTCAAGTAAAAACATAATAAGAGAATATTTGTTTAATAAAAGAGAGTAATAGTTTATAGTTTTTGTTTTTTTGTCTACTCCGTATACGCTGATATTGTATTTATAATGTATAATTAAGTGGTAATTCAATTAACATTAACGTTCCCATTAATAAACATTAAATACCATATACTAATGCTAAATAACTGAGGATAATATACATCCCTTGCATAACGTAGGTTATATATATATATACACCAAAATATACAGTAGTTTATCCCAAATTATTAAATAGGACTATGTCGAAGACCTGAGTACACACATTCGAAACTTGAGTTAGAGTGGTGAGAAACCTATCTACATCACGAGTGTCACAGCTTGTCGCAAAATCATAACTAGTTTATCCAAAAAGCAAACACATTTTGGGTATGAAACGCAACTCCTTTCTGGTGTCACAACCTTTGCAAAGAATAATTATTATTGGAGTAAATGCCTAAGCCCACTTGTAATAACATTCCAACCTTTGACGTATGGGCGGCTAAGGAGGTCCTAATAATTCAGCCTGTGGTCGGTCTGAAAATGATTGTTTCTTCTTGTGCAACTTTTTGTTTAATATATAGGCATGCAAATGATCACAAAATGACAATAAGTTGCACCCAAATGCATGAGCTCATTGTTGGGAAGAGAAACAAACCACCTTTTCCCATTTGTGGTCTGAAGGAAGCAGTTGTCTATGTTGGATAGCAGACAAACCAATTCCTTAAAGTTTTTGTTGGAAAAACTTATCCAGCTTGGAATACACCTCATCTATGGGACAGACAGATTGGTATGGCTACCGACCTCACCGGCCACATAAGCTCTTACACAATAATCAAATCAAATCATACAGCTAAAAGGTTTCTCAGTACTATAAAATATTGGGATAATTTTTTTATAGAATTTTCTGAAAACAAAAAAATTATAATTTAAACTTGGTTTATAAAATTTAAAAATAACTTTTTTCATAATATATAAAGTTTTTCTCTAATAATATTATGAAAAAATTATAATTAATATTTTTTGTTAATTTTTATAATGTTAAAATTATATGCTATTTTTTATGGATAGTAAAATTAAAAATAAATTATATTAATAAGGATGAACAATGAACACTAAAAACGGTTCTAAAATGATAATAAAAAATAATCTCTAAATATTACTTATAAATATTATAAAGTCAGTTTTACAACAAGTATAAATATGGTCATTTATTTATTTTCAAATGAAAACCATAATTTCTCATTTATCATAATTTGTGTTTGAATTGTGAATAAATCAATAATTAAATCGTAAATATCTTTTGGATCTTATATAAAATTTGTTTTTATTAAGTATGATATTTAATTTATTTAAATTTATGAAATATTAATTACAAATATGAATTTATTTTATATTTAACTTTTTAATATCATAAAAATACTCTCATACTTAACAAAGTTTCTTAATAAAAGTGGTGAGTCGAGACATCTAATTTCATTTCTAGATTTGTTGTTTTTGATGTATAACAAAGAGAGAGTTAACATTATTGGTGAATAAGGAGAAAATTGTTGTTTTACATTCCTTGTGAAGTACAATGTGAGAGTGGTGCAATACATGTGTAAGAGGAAGAAAATCTCACTGAAGGGATCTTGCAACCCATGGAAAATAAACTCTACTGACTTTACATAAACATTAAAACTACATTTAATTTGAGTATATTATTTTTGTCTTTGATATCACTAATCAATATTATTAATCACTATTACTAAAATGATAAGATACTTACAACTATTGTTGTATTAACTAGAATCACTATTACTAAAATGACTATATAAAGCTAAGAATGGAATCCCAACAACTATCGTACACTAACAAAACTTCTTTTAAAATAATTAATCATTTTTTATGGAATTCAACACACTTTCATTATCACCTATAACAATATCTACTTTTGTATCATATATGATCATCATAGTGTTATACACACAACAATAATTAATCATTTTATATGGAATTCAACACACTTTCATTATCACCTATAACAATATCTACTTTTTTATCATATATGATTATCAGTGTTATACACACAACAAACAGTGGTGAGCTAACGAAAAAATAACACAATGTGATATGAAGATTATCATCATGCATATACCATCATTATACATCATCATCATCCCTGTATGTCATCATGCATGTCTGTATATATCGTGCTCCATTAATCATACATATGAAGACTTATATGTAGTCATACAACATGTCATAACTAAATATGAGACATCTTCTAAATAACTTTAACTATGATAAACAAGTCACAACGAATACTAACACTTGATAATACCAAAATCAGACCAAAGTCCTCAATATTAGGGTAACACAAAACATCTTATATTAAGTCAAATGTATATCTATTTACCAAGACTACTAATGTAAGTCTCTTTCAACTTCTTACCACCTAAAATCATATCTACATGATTAGACAGAAGTAAAACCAATATATCTTTGTTAAGTAAGGTGTCACCGTCCCCCAATATATAATACCACCTTGGACATCCCTAAATTCATAAAGGAACATGCACTACTTTAACGTCATCTTATTTAGGGACCTTACATAATTATTTGAAAAAATAATTATTTAAAAAAATATTTCAAACAATAATTATTTAAAAATATGTAAATAAAAAATTTGTTGACAAAAGAAATATATTCTTTTGAAAATTTCATAAAAAAAAGGAAAGATTTTTTTTTAAAAAAATGGTGAGAAATGTTTTATATAATATAAATTATTGATTTGTGAATGATAAATATAATATATAAATGTAATAATTATTCAAATAAAAGTAATAATTTATAAAAACATTTTTTTTATGAAAAACACTCTTCCCTATTTTTTATCCATATTTGCAATTGTTATGATTCTTTGGTTATTGTGCATGATCACAAATTGACGCCTTTCCGCCATTTCCCTCTATTGCAAACCCAACAAGAATACGTCCTTTCTGTTCCTTCTTCTCCGACGACGAAATCCTCACTTCTGTTGATTCTCCCATCTCTTTTCTCTCACACTCCTGCTCACACGAAACCTCTCTCTTTTTCATGCTTCAGAATTTCACCTGTTTCGACTTTTCGTGTTTTTCACATTGATTATAGAGTTCCAAAAGCTTGAGCTAAACAGAGATGATGGAGACAGAATGCGTGCGAGTCGCGGTGAATATACGTCCATTGATTACGTCGGAGCTTCTTAACGGTTGCACAGATTGTATTTCGGTGGTTCCCGTTGAACCTCAGGTGCTATATTGTTTCTGAATTCTTTAATGTTTCTAAATAAGATTTGTTTGGCAACTTTGGAGTTTTTCTCTATGAAATTGATATTGGCGTCTTCGATAGGTGCAAATAGGATCACATTGCTTCACGTATGATTATGTATATGGTAGCACGGGGGCTCCTTCCTCTTCAATTTACGACGATTGTGTGGCACCGCTTGTTGATGCACTCTTCCATGGATATAATGCTACAGTTCTTGCGTACGGTCAGGTATAATTTCAAATGTTGTTGGTTATGTTTCACTCTTCTTGATGATTATGAAATGTTTGTTTGAGAAACTTATGCTTTGTTATCTATATTTTACAATTGTTGTTGAGCTTTTTTTTTAATCCTTTCTCGTTTTCTAAGACGGGCTCGGGGAAAACATACACCATGGGCACCAATTATAGCGGAGAGGCGAGTACTGGTGGAATTATACCCAGGGTAATGGAGACCATATTCGACAGAGTTAAGGCTACAAGAGATTCCACAGAATTTTTGATCAGAGTATCATTTATTGAGGTGAACAAAATATTGTATTGTTGTTTAGCGAATATGAATTTTTCTGGTATTGTCAATTAGGATCAAACTTTTAAAGCTTGATTTGCTAAAAATTGACAGATATTCAAAGAAGAGGTTTTTGATTTGCTTGATTCTAGTTCATCTAAAGGAGAGACAGCATCTACTGCAAAGGTTGCTGTGCAACCTAGTAGAGTTCCTATACAAATCAGAGAAACATCGAATGGAGGAATAACACTTACTGGGGTGACAGAGGCTGATGTTAAGACAAAAGATGAAATGGCATCATATCTCTCAAGTGGTTCATTGTCACGTGCCACTGGAAGTACCAACATGAATAGTCAATCAAGGTAAAATGTCACAAAAATGTTTTCCGATTCTTTTAGTTTGACAATAATAATGATACACATGAAATTTACATTAAGAAATTAACTTATGTTATGTTAACTGTGTGGTTCACATCATGTTTCTTCGCCTAGTCGTTCACATGCTATCTTCACAATCTCAATGGAACAAAAGAAGGGTGACGACATCTTATGCGCCAAGCTCCATTTGGTGGACCTAGCTGGTTCTGAACGAGTGAAACGAACTGGTGCTGATGGCTTGCGATTAAAAGAAGGTATTTGTCCTTGTTAATGATACAATGCAACCAAAATATAGCGTCAGGAATAATAGTTTTTATACAAAAGCAGTCTTTCTGCACAATTATTAAAATATAAAATTTTGAAAATAGAGTTAATTGAAGTCAATTCTGCTAGCTGAGTTCTTTGTAAGGTGTATGCTGTTAGGAATAATAGTTTTTATACAAAAACAGTATTTCTGCACAATTGTTAAAATATAAAATTTTGAAAATAGAGTTAATTGAAGCCAATTCTGCTAGCTGAGTTCTTTGTAAGGTGTATGCCGTTAGGAATAATAGTTTTTATACAAAAACAGTATTTCTGCACATTTCTGAAATAGTTTCAAAAACAGTACTTCTGCACAATTGTTAAAGTATAAAATTTTGAAAATAGAGTTAATTGAAGCCAATTCTGTTAGCTGAGTTCTTTGTAAGGTGTATGACGTTTAATATTCAATTGTTGTTTTCATGGATTAGGAATTCATATCAACAAGGGTTTATTAGCTCTTGGAAATGTAATAAGTGCACTTGGAGATGAAAAAAAACGAAAAGAAGGAGGACATGTGCCTTATCGTGATAGCAAGTTAACGAGTCTACTTCAGGTTAAGCAATAAAAGTAGTAATACTTATACTGGGTGCGTATGTCTTGTCAATTGTATCATCTGCATGATATATTCTTTCTACAATGTGAAATAATCTAAGAAATAATAGGACATAAAAGCAGAACTTTTATATGAATGCTAATGTATGAGTTATTGCATTGTTGATACTGCACCTTGTCATTTGTTTTATGTATGAAAACTGTAGACCTAAAGTGTCACGTGATAGAATGTATTGCCAATCCTATCTCGGAATTTGTTCTAGAAAATCGGTACAGAAAATACGTGAAAATTAAAGCGCTTTGTTCGTAGTGATTGATGAAAATATATATGGATTGGATTTAAATTATTTCTATCATGACATGCAATTGAATGATGAATATGTAGGATTCTCTAGGAGGAAACAGCAAAACTGTGATGATAGGTACAAACTTGATGCACGACGGAATTTTTAAGATTGTGTTTTATATAGTCACATGCATCATCTAACCTGTCGAGAATGTTACAGCGTGTGTTAGTCCAGCTGATACAAATGCTGAAGAGACATTGAACACTTTAAAATATGCAAATCGTGCTCGTAACATTCAGAACAAGGCAATTGTAAGTGCCTTGTGTTCATGTTTTCCATCCCTTGTTTACTTTTTACTGTAGGCAGGATATGTTGTTTTTTAATAATTTTGAATTTTATTGTTCCAGATCAATCGTGATCCAGTTGCAGCTGAGGTGCAGACAATGCGGAATCAGATTGAGCAATTGCAAGCTGAGCTTCTATTTTATAGAGGTGATACCAGTGGATCAATCGAGGAGGTTCAGGTACATCATTTTTAGATTTGAGTTAGATTTATTTGAATGTTTCTTATGTCATTTAATAATATTTTTCTTTTTAAAAATCTTCAGATTCTTAAACACAAAATATCCTTACTCGAAGCAAGTAATGCAGACCTACAACATGAACTTAAAAGACGTCAAGTAACTTCTGAGAATTTAGCACAACGTGCTATTGAAATCCAGGTTTTCTTTTGATCCTTACTCCCTTATCAGTTATAATCAATTTTGTGAGTTCCTTACAATCTCTTTAGTGTTCTTTTTTACATCATGTGCTGGTTTCACTCACATACTGAAAATGTTTTCAGGTTGAAAAGGACCAACTGGTTTTGAAAGTAGAATCGATTCGAAATGGTAAATCATGGAATGAGATTGACTCAAATTCGAATCAGGTTTGAATATGTTATGCCTTAACGGGTGGTTACGATTTTCAGAAGTAGGATCCATCACTAAAGTATGTTCTGAACTTATTTATAGGATTATGTCCTACTGAAATCCTATGTTTCAAAGATCCAAGATCTGGAAGGAGAATTACTTCGATCGAAAACTTCAGATGCAACGAGTCGTTTTGTTGATTGTTTTGATTCCGATGATGATGGATATGGATCAAAACAGGCTTTGTTCGCACCTGGTGTGTTTACTCTGACTGTGATGTCAACTGTGATTATATCAGGATATAGTGCGTTGTGAATTTCTCTTTGTAATGCATCTGACAGAAACCATTAAAAGATTGAAAATAAAATTATATCTCTGTTAATATGAAATTACTTTGTCAAAAGAAGAATCTTATTGAGAGTGTTACAAAAGAACTATAGATGTGATGGTACGAAATAGAAAAATTCAAGATGAAAAGACTAGCACCACACCTGACAGGGATAAGAGCCAGCTCCTTAGTCATCAATACAGCGTCAGCTACAATCATTGGCATTTTATATTTTTTAAAACATATTACCTTGTTTGCAGATGAAATGGAAGATGATGAAAAGGAGCTAGAACACTCCTCTATCCAAGAAAAGTTGGATACAGAGCTCAAAGAATTGGATAAAAAACTTGAACAAAAGGAGGTAAAATTTGCTTTGTCTAGCTGTTAAGTCATTTACATGTTGACCATTGTTTTTGTAGTTTGTTCTGAGTTTTGAATTGCTTATACTTTTATAAAATTTTGCGTAAATTCGTAAGTTACACCAACAACTGATCCTTTTCGCATTTTGAAAGCATTATTATGAAGCTACGTTTCCATAAAAAGTTCTTTTCGTGCGAGCACTAATTTCACCTCATTTTTTCCTTCTCGATAACATGAGGAGCTGTAGCTAGCTTAAGCAGGTTCAAAGGCATAGTTTCTTTGAATTTTAGTTTCTTTTAACATTCTTTCTAGTTTTGAAATATAAGTCTGTAAGTCAGTTATCATTATCTTCTTTTATCTGAGAAGGTTGCGGTTAACTAAAATTGTTTCACTTGAAGTTAATGGAACAATGTCGTCATTCATCATGTTACTACTTTTAGCCTTTCTGTTGTTGACTATCCTGCAATAAAAACTCAGGTTTAATTGTAAGTACTATTCATAGAATTTTGGTTTCGGCCTAATCCAAACTCTAACTTGACAAAACTGCAAAACTGGATTGTATGATGAGGATTTCCCAAGCTTTATAAGTTATATTTAAGCCATAATTCCATAACTAAACAATAGGTTTTAAGTTATAACACCTCAAAAATTGATCTTATAATTTAATTCAACTTCACAAAGGTAGCTTAAAATATGAGGATTGTCCAAACTAAGTAATATGCAAGTCATAGGTAATGTGGAAGTAATGCAACACTGCAAATAAGACAGCCAAAGTTACTGCAAATAAGACAGACTACGGATGACCACAATTAAGGTGGATCATTAGTGACTACAATTAGGGTAGTTTTCTATCAATGTTACTATGCTAAACTCAACCAAGTCATTGATTTAAAATGGTTGAGATGCGCTCTTGTTTTGTTCCTTCAAATCAGCATTGGAGAATAACATTTATTGTGGTATATAAAATGTCTGTAGAATTTTGATCCTGGATATTCTGGTAGGAGAAATTAGATCAACGGAACTAGTAACACATATTATATATCATTGCATATATAAACAAAATGTTATTTACCAATGCAGATTTGAGGAGGGGTAAATCTGTTGTATTACATGGTAGGGATATGACTTTTTTTAACAAGTTTCTACCTTTTATTTATTTTTTCTATTGTTGAAGGCTGAAATGAAGCTGTACAGTAATGCTGATGCTTCAGTTCTCAGACATCATTATGAAAAGAAACTTCTTGAGATGGAACAAGAGAAGAAAGTTTTGCAGGTAATTTACTGTCCTGTGCTAAGACATCCAATTTTCTTCTTGGGATTTTTCTTTTACATTTAAAAATAGTGTGACAATCCCTTCAATATATTGTTGGTAGAAAGAAATTGAGGAACTCAAGTGCAATCTTGCGGATATTTCATCCATCTCTGACGACGGTTCTCAAATGTTGAAGCAAGATTATCTTCAAAAGTTGAATGCTCTTGAGGCACAGGTGGACTTTTATTTCAAATGTGTCAATGTTCAATGCATAAGTAAATGCCATAAACTGATTATTTTCTTTATAGGTATCTGAGTTGAAAAAGAACCAAGATGCTCAAGCTCAACTCCTGAAACAAAAACAGAAGAGTGACGAGTTTGCAAAAGGACTTCAGGATGAGATCCACAGAATTAAAGCACAAAAGGTGCAAAATAACCCAGTTAGACATTGTATTTGTAGTTACTAGCAGAAAATTTGTTTCTCCTCTTTGGCACTTCTCATAGTTTCTTTTCCTTCCCTCTAGGTTCATCTTCAAAATAAGATTAAGCTGGAATCAGAACAGTTTAGGTTATGGAAAGCTTCACGGGAAAAAGAAGTTCTCCAGGTAAATGTAAATGGGAACATTTCTGCTTTTGTATTTAATGCCATTTTTAGTTTATTATTCCATTCTACAATTATGTACACTACAAGATTTTCCCAACTTCTGGGAGTCCATTTTAATTCGATACTGGTATTGTCTATACTTTTTTTTTCCCTTGCTCATATAGAAAGGGGAGTAGGTAACTCTTTTAATCTTTAATGCAAGCACAATAACATCTCTCACCAACCTGTCTGAACAAATATATCAGCTACGAATAAAAATAGCAATCTTCTAATAATACGTATTTTGATTAATACCAGCTTAAGAAAGAGGGGAGAAGGAATGAATATGAGATGCATAAGTTGTTAGCGTTGAACCAGAGACAAAAGATGGTGAGTAGATGTTCATATCGCTTGTTGTTATGATCTTATTTAAATGTCATTTATCCCACTATTTAAGTGTTCATTGTAGGTATTGCAAAGGAAGACAGAAGAAGCTTCCTTGGCCACGAAAAGGCTGAAAGAACTTCTGGAATCTCGAAAAGTTTCCTCACGTGAAACTATTGGTTAGGATATTTTAGGCATCATGTGGCTATTTTTTCTATTTGGACAGCTTACTTGATAACCAGCAAATTGTTTATACAGGTGCTGGAGGTGGGAATGGCCCAGGAGTTCAGGTACTGCTAATGATGACTTTGTAAACTGCATACAAGAATGACTTCAATAAATGGTCCTGGACCAATTAAAATTGTGTAGCTTCTCTTGGCTTACTGATCATTCCATGCATGCTAATAGATTGTTTGATATCTGCTACTACACATGTATTTTTCTCTTTGAAAGGCTTTGATGAAGGCAATTGAGCATGAGATTGAAGTCAATGTCAGAGTGCACGAAGTTCGTTCAGAATGTGAACGTCAAAAGGAAGCGTATGTTCCCTTTTTGATCTTTAAAATTCATATCAGTTGGTGCCGTGTTTGGTTAAATTTGAGTAAGATTTTTAAATTTGAAGCAATATGTTGAATGGCCAATGCGTCGGAAATCCCATGCCTTTTATAATTTGTGCAAGTTCAACCTTTATAAATAAGCTAAGTATGATTAGCCGATCTGAGTCATTGGACATACCATTATTACTTAGTCATTTTATTGATTTTGTTGTGTGCCAAATTTGGTTGCTCTACTTTTCTATACAAGTAATTGTAACATGCGAGAGCACTCAGACTGATTATTTGCTAACTTCCATGACATTCATGCGTCTAAGATATCTGCTGGTCAGTTATAAAGAGAGTAAAAAACAATAAATCTTTTTTCTTTTTTGCAATGAAATCTATTACATGTGGTTTGAGTCTGTGCACCCAGTGATTTCATGCTACAATGCTAGATGTTAACACAGTTATATAGGAAAGAAAGTCTGTTACGCTTTACCGTATGTTACAGTTTTTTTGTGTTTTTATTTTATTAGAGCTCTTCTCAGTAATTAATTTATTTGGTGCTTCTAATTTCAGGAGGGCTAGAATGGCTGAGGAGATGATGAGGTTAAAGGAAGAAGCACAAACGGTGAATCAAAACTGTACAAGGTGAAATTCCTTGCAGCTAACTATTCTAACTACAACAATCAATTATAAATTTTATGTTTTTTTCTGACGTTCTATGTCTGACAAACTCTCCCAATTGCTGTTGATATGGTAGTGATTGCTCCACAACAATGTCTCCTGGTGCTAGAAATTCTAGGATTTTTGCCCTTCAAAACATGCTTTCGACTTCTTCCGCAACTCTAGTGTCTATGTTATCACAGTTGTCGGAGGCAGAAGAGCAAGAACGAGTTTTCAGTGGTAAAGGACGTTGGAACCAAGTGCGGTCCCTTGCTGATGCCAAGAATTTGATGAATCATTTGTTCAATATTGCATCTTCGTCCAGGTATATTACGAAGTTAAACTGTGTTAAATCACAAGTAATCCAAAATTTTCCCTGTGTGCTTGACATTTTCCTTTGGGTTTTTCTTGATCACAGATGTTCATTACGAGATAAAGAAGTGATTTGCAGAGAGAAGGAAACGGAAATAAGAGATTTAAAAGAAAAAGTAGTGGGACTAAGCTACGCTCTTCGACAATCAGAAAAGATAAAAGCCGAATTGACTCACAAATTAACGTTGCAGGTTTGTGTTCTTGCTACATATTCTCTATCATTTAGATAAAGCATTAATTAAATAACTAGTCATCTTCCTTGTTTACAAGTTTGATTCTTCAACAATTTAATATTTTTTCCCCAATCATTTGACCTGTATCTGTATGGCAGAATGAAGTTTTGGACTCAGAATATGTGGGAGATTCAAAATCTTCTGACTTGAATGTTGAAGGTGGTAAATTTGACGAGCCCAAGTCGGTAGGTCTCACATCCAATCATCGGACCAGCTCTCTTGGCAAAAGATTGTCCATATCATAACTAGTAGCACTTTTAGCAACTGCATTTTATAGGAAATAGTTAATTAAATATTTAACTCATTGCAAACTTATTTTAACTTCAGGAATACCGCAAATCATTGGAAGATATGGACATATCTGAGACAGAGTCAGATGATTATGATTTGATAGATGATGAGTGGGAAGAATCAGGAAAATTAAGGGTTAGGAAAAGGAAATCTAAAACAGACCTGGAAAATAATGAATCCAATATCAATAATTTAGAAGATTTCACGGAATATTCAAGAGATTTAATTGATACACCTGGGGTAAGTGCATCAGATATTTGCTGTTCTTGTAGCAGAAACTCATCATGCAAGACCACAAAATGTATCTGCAAAACTATTGGCAGCAGTTGTGGGGGTTCTTGTGGTTGCCAAGTAAATAAATGTGTGAACAGAACATCGATATCAAATGAATCACAGGAAAGGTCAGCACAATCTGCAAGTATGAAAGAAACAGATAAAGATCGTCTTCTTGTTACTCAAGGTGCAGATTTACTTCAGGAAGCACTATCTGATAGGCATTCCGAGACAAACAATGACAAAAGTCACAGGAAACCTCTATCTGACATAGGAAATACACAGGTGCGTCATTCTTTATAACTTAAAGATATGTTTTTAAATTAAAAAAATTATCTTCACAGCTCTTTTCAACACATTTTATATAAAAAATTACTTATAAACTTTTATATATTTTTAAAACTAATTTAGTTTTTTTCTATAAATGATTTTATGAGTTAACATTAATTGTTTTAAATAATTTATATCCATAAAAGATATTCAAACTAATGTACGTATTTACATTTTTATTATATTAAAATAATATAATTTTAATAAAACATATAAGTTTGAAAATTTGATTTTAAAAAATTATAATGATATTATTTTAAAAGAATTATGTAGTTACTTAAAAGAATTATTTTTAGTTCTTAAAGAATAAAATAATTTTATGAAAAAAATATAAATATATAAAACCTTATGATATAAATAAAAGGATAAATAATCAATTTTCTTAAATTTAATTATGTCCCTTTAAAGAGTTGATGCTTAAAAGAAAAATTAATATTAATATATAATTAAACTTTCATTTACATATAGTCAAAATTAATTTTGTATTTTTAATAAACATGTGTATTTATTTTATGTTTAATAGAATTTAAACAAACAAAAATAATAATTAAAATTTTATACTAAAACTATTTTTCTATACGAAAATTAAAATTTCAATACTTATTATATTAAATCCTATTTACCCTAAATAAAATAACACTCATAAACCTGTCCAGATTATTTTTCTTTCTTCATTCAAAAGTTTGGAAAATTTCAAAACTGTTAATATATGTGGCTTTTGGGATTTTGTTACCGATTTTTTTTATTATTGATTTTTTTTCTTAATATCAAATTCTCAGCTAATCATATTAGAAAAGTTATCTATATGATAAAATCTTTTTAAAAAAGATAAGATATGTTCTTTTTTATCTTCATAAAATATTTAAAGTTCATTTTAATCTAAAAAGTGATACTTTCAAAATTAAAGCAGATTTTTAAAAATTAAATTTGACTTCGAAAATTTTAGAAATTGACAAAATATTTTCGGTTTAATTTTTTTTTACTGGATGTATTAAATAAAACAGTACATTAAATGAAGTGGTGAAAAGGTTATTTTTGAATATTGACGTCTTTTGAAGAATAATAACCCAACACTGATTAGTTACAGTAAAAATTATTCCTTCATAAAACAAAAGTAAGAGTAGAAATGATTATTAACTGTCCCTCTTAATTTAATAAATAATTATAGATTTGTTTTAAATTATAATAATTATTTTATACATTTTAAATTTATTTTAAATAATTTTTATTTTACTCTTTCATATTTTCATTAAATAGAATAAAATATCATTAATTTAACAAGAAAATAATATAACAAACTAAGTCATATTTGTAAGTTAAAAGCATTTTATATTACTTTATTAGTAATTACATCTTATGTGGCATTAAACATTATTAGTTAAGCATTAAAAATTGTTATATATGTTGTTCCACTATTTATATTTTCTTATCACAGATCAAATCAAATGCCATGGACGATCATCCGAAAAAGAAATTGACTACTGCCACCATAATTCTTGTCCCTGATCCACCTCCTTCTCGGCAGCCAGAGAATTTGGAAGTCCAAGTTCCGAACCACAACTTTAAACTCAGAAAAGAAACTAATAACACGAGTGAAGCAAATGTTGCTGTGAATAAAGAAAGACCAGCACATAGAAGGTCCAAATCCAGGCCTGAAAACGCTGCCTCAGCCCCTAGGGCAGAGGGTAATTTTGTGGAGCAAGATGTACCCATGAAAATACAAAGGACTGTTAGAAGGACAACATCATCCAATAGTAATAGCGTGCCATTGTGGGACAGGAATGCTGCTAGTAAGTCAGATGAATCTCAAGTTTTTGAAACAAGGAGTCCAGTGCGATACAAAAGAACACTGGACGAGAAAGAGAACAACAGTAAACGCTAATCAGATTTGCTTCTTACAATTTTGTTCATTCATGTTTATAAAGAAAGAAACACTAGACTTTGGTGATGAGAGCAAATATCAGTGTTCTGGCTCCATTTTCTTGGTCCTTGTAACTGGCACCGTTATTATGTTGCGTTGAAGGTTCTGTAAATAGATTTTCAAAATCTTTCTTTTCTGCTGAATTGCCACGGTATTGTAAATATATAATAAGATTACCGACTGATCAAGAACAAATTTAAAATGTTTAAAATATGGATTGTTTGAACTGTTTAAAGCATTCTGGTGGGATAAATTAATGATAACTTAAGACTTGTCAAAAAAACAAATAACTTAAAATATTCCAAATTCAAATAGTTTAATGTGGTCTGTCTAATGCTATAAAAATTCAACAAGAAACACTCATTTTATCTATCAGTGCACAGAGGGTGGTGTACTAATTACATTTCAATTGCATGCTGACTGTTTTATTTTAATAAAAAAAGGTAATTTTTATTATTTTAATTTAAAATTCGAACAAGTACATTATGTAGTAATTTTAGATGAAAATTTTAGTGTCCATGCTTCAATGTTTCAGAAGAGTCTACAACTATTACTTTATTTAAGTAATAATAGTACCTCATTGTTCGGATAAAAAATAAACAATTAAATTAATTCTTTAGAATTGTCAATCATTATTATTTTACTATCAGAAATTAATAAAATTTAAATAATTCCTAAAATATATTTTCCACTGATTTTAATCCTTCCACTAAATGGGCTATAGCTTTTCATAGGTACCAAAAAAGCAACATGTTATAGAATTAAAATATTAATGATAGTAAGTTATACA
>Ga0123340_1000321_pt1 | contig 28979 bp, 16 predicted proteins | sample SirMexnodulemix_FD_89961 | JGI IMG/M metagenome (GOLD analysis project Ga0123340, IMG submission 89961) | Root nodule microbial communities of legume samples collected from Mexico - Siratro Mexico nodule mix | ecosystem: Host-associated > Plants > Roots > Nodule | place: Mexico: Nepantla...
ATATATATAAAGACAAAAAAGTGTAATATACCGTTTAAGAATGGATTGGCCATCGAAAAACATAGAAAAAAAAATCAAAGATAAAAGTAATTATATAAACTAAAAAAATATTAGAACATTATGTCCTAAACATTGTACCAATGTCTCTTCAATATTTTGCTTTTATCTTTTATTCTAATGTCCTTAATTATAAATGTTTGGTTTTGGTCAATGATGAATATCTTGCAGCGATGTATTTACATAATTTTTCAAAGTTGTTGTGCAATCATTAATTAATTGTTTAGGTTCAACAGATCAAGCAAATTATTGGATGCCTAATTTTTTAATGAGTATTAACGTAATATATATTTTTAAAATATACTAAACACGAATAATTTAACTACCTTAGTGCTATTTAGCATACTAACAAAAAAATTATACTTTAAATCAAATTAATGTACAGTTGCAAATGAGGTTTTCTCAATAAAAAAGATATATTTTACATAAAATTATAAATAAAAGTAATAGTTGGTCTAAAAACATATTTTATATCCATGTGTAATTTTTCTATATAGGTGTGTGCCATGACATGGGGTTTTGCTTCCTCCATCTCATTTTATATCTGTATTGTTCTTCTTGCATCGGTTTTTGGAATGATGAAACAAGTTGTGCATAATTAATGTGAAAAACTATGAAAAGTCAAAATGCATTGCATTCAAATTCCTCCATTGTTCATTCAAAATCCCCATCCACACCTATTTCCTTCTATCATTCCTTTCTATTATTACAAAATAATATCACACCCAACTAATTTCTATGGTCGTTCTTGTTGTATTGTACCTTATACCAACAAAGCTTGTTATTTGTTGGAAGCTTCAAAGCTAGTTTTTCCTTTGGTCATTTGGCACCGAATCATGCTTCCAAATCCTGTTATTTGACTTATTTTTTTTTTTTTCTGACTCAGTCCTAATGCATAATTCTGCCTTGAATAGGTGTTTCAACACATCACATTAAATATCAAGTAATTCTATAAAACGTGCAACTATATCAGATTATTATTAAATTTGCATAGAAGTTGTTACTAATAAATGGCAATTATTCATTTGAAATTTGAACATCATTAAATTAGTGCGAAAAAGGTCACCACGTTAACGTTTGATAGAGCCGTAGGGGTACCCAAAGCTATGACAAATTATGACGAAGAAGCATGAATTCCTAAGCAAACACGTAGTGATGTTAAGTATTATTTGTGCGTGTACGTTGGTGTGTGTGGGGGCAGAAAGAGATAGCCAAGGACCAATGTGTTTGATTTTTATTTATCTTTACATCAAAGATCATTTTTGAAGAAACCATTATCTTTGGCGACCAAAAGAGAGAGATTTCCCCAAAATAAAGGCAATGTTAGCTTAGATGGTGTAGAGTCATCTAATAAGGTGCATTTTTTAGTTGCCTTTTTCTTTTTAGGTACATGCGTCCTATAACCGTTTTTCTTTGTCTTCTTTTGCTTTGTGTTGTTAATTTCACAATAGTGTCACTCAAGGAGTTGTTAGGGCCTGATCGCGCGATCACAATAATCCATTTTCGCACAAACACTCTGAGCCATAGAAACGATTGAGATTAAAATCTGACGGCTGAAAACAGATCGCCGCAGTGGGTCCATGAAAACTTACGGTGCATTGACACGTCAATAATCATAAAATAGTTATTATAACTAACTAATATAAAAACGTCTTACCTAAAACAGATAAATAAGAAATAGTTGGTATTTCAATTTTCAAATTCTCATCAGATTAAGCTTCCATTTCTGACTTTTCATTTTAATTTTTAATAAAGCATTCCTTTCTTTCTTTTTTTTATTAAATAATACTGTGTTCTATATGTGATATGATAATAATAAAAAAAAAGAAATGTAATTTAATTTAATATAAATAATAAATAAGAGAAAGAAAATTTAGAAAGTGTGGAAATTGTTGTTGGGAAGAACTTGGTGATGATAGGCCCGTCTTTGTTGAATACTCTTAGTTGTTCTTTTTTGTTGGATATTTATATGGTTAAGGCTTCTCCTCCTTCATCTTCCTTTTGCTTCAAGGTTTTTGTATTGTATTGTAGTAAAACTAGAAAGAAAGAAAAGTGAAGAAGTTAAGAGTTGCAGAAATGGGGGTTGGTTCCCAGGATGCCATCAAGCAGTTTCAGGCATTCATTGACCAAGGTCTCTCCCTCTCTCTCTCTCTCACTATCACTCTTTCTCTCTTTTGCTGTTTTTTTTTTCTCACTTTTTTTCTTTTTTTTTTGTTTCTTGTTTTGAATTTCCAACAATGGTAGTCGAGGAGCCTTTGCAAAGAACGTTTCAGGTTAGCATTTTGGTTGATCTCATTATATCTCCTGCATTTCACGGCTTTGATCTGCGTCAATTCCCTTCTATTCTATTCTTTGCTTAGTGTGTGTATGCGTAGGTAGGGCTATGGCTTAGGATGTATTCATTTCATGTTTCAATGGGCTTTTTTTGGTATTGTGGCTGTTGCAATAGCCTTCAACTTCTTGTAACTTCTATTTCTGAATCTTTGACTCATTTTGTGGACTCTGCACTTCTAATTTCGGGATATTTTACACTAATGTCTCCCCGTGGAGATCTGATTTCGTTCCTCTTTATCAAATTGTTTTAACTATATAATCTTTCTTGTGTTTCACGCTTTCACCTATTTTGTAAACTAGTATCTCAGCACAACCGTGGTGATATGTTCTTTCTGTTTCTGGGAATGTTACTAAATTTAATCATTGAATATAATTATTCGACCGTTTATATGAGGATAGTCAATTCACGAGTACTTAATTACAAAAGTTAATAACTCTTCAGCCCTAGATTCTAAATACTTAATTTATGTGTATTCCATTTACCTTTTTCGCATTGGGATTCCCTAAAACTGATATCTTTCTTCTCCTTTGGATTCCATAATTGCCAGAATGTTCATCAAGGCTATGTCACCGAAACTTTAATGCGGTTTCTAAAAGCAAGGGACTGGGATCCTTCCAAGGCCTATAAAATGGTAAAGATATATATCATGCAAGTGGCCTTTTGTTTAACGTTTTGCTTGCTAATAATTCACTGTTGCAACATAATGTAACTGACTTCTGTATTATGTTTCAGTTGGTTGACTGTTTAAATTGGAGAGTGCAAAATGAGATTGACCATATATTATCTGTGAGTTTTTATTATGCCGATCCTTTGCATGACTTCTTTGTCAATACATTTTTTTATGTTCGGTTCTTGTCTATAATTTAAGAGACTTGCTCCTTTTGAGATTTTGTTATTTTGAAAATAATGGCAACATTTTGTATCTTATCAAATATGTCTGTTTGGTGATCTGTTTTTCAGAAACCAATTGTTCCTGCTGATTTATATAGAGCAGTGCGTGATTCACAGCTCATAGGATTGTCTGGTTACTCCAAAGAGGTGCTCATTCTCGGACATAATATTCTCTTAATTCCATTTCATTGTAGTTGTGCATTAAAAGTTTTTGTTTATTAGGAAATGCAACTGCATTTTTAGTCATGTTGCTTACAATGATAGCGCTTAGATGATTTTTTTGCTTTTTATTTTTTTATTCTTAATTCTATTCTTCTTGTTCTGTCTTCCTTCCAGGGTCTGCCTGTCTTTGCAATCGGAGTTGGGCTTAGCACATTTGACAAAGCATCTGTAAGTTTAATTATTGGAAAAAGGGGAAAGGGATTATTGTCTCTTTGGAGCACTATCTGTTTCTTTTTCTTAAAGCTATGTACTCTGATCATTCTTACATTTTTTTTGTGTTTATATTATTCCAGGTCCATTATTACGTGCAGTCACACATTCAAATTAATGAATATCGTGACCGTATAATCTTGGTGAGTATTAGCCTTTAGAGTCTTCTTCATTAACCACATGAACTTTTTTGTTCGTTTGTTTTGACACTTATTTATCTGTAGCCTTCTGCATCAAAGAAGCATAAGCGGACTATTACCACTTGTATAAAGGTTTTAGACATGACCGGTCTGAAGTTATCAGCCCTGAATCAGATTAAGGTACTTTTTTTTAGTTCATTGTGCTATTTGATCCAGCAGCATTGCCATTCCCATGATTAATTGTGAATTTAATGTATTGATAATCTGTAAACATACACAAAACTGAAAATGGTACTCCAATTTGTCGTTTTACTTGTTTAGGTCAATATTTGCTATTATTATTGCTTCATGAAATCAAACTTAAAAGCGGAAGATATTCAGTTCTTTCCCATCTGCTTCATATCTATTCTATATATATCATTAACTTGCTCCTACTGATGCAGTTGTTAACTATTATATCATCCATTGATGATCTGAATTACCCTGAGAAGACTAATACTTATTACATTGCAAATGCTCCATACATATTTTCAGCTTGTTGGAAGGTGAGATTTTCTACCATTAAATGAAGATATTGTTCCTCATGATTTCGCTTCCTGTATGATATCTTTATTTAATATATAGCAGTTTCTGTTGGGTTCCTATTGAGACCTCAGCATGATGTTTAAACACTCAGCATTAGCAGGTTGTGAAGCCACTCTTACAAGAGAGAACAAGAAGAAAAATACAGGTTTTACCCGGTTGTGGTCGAGATGAGCTGTTGAATGTAAGTTCTTTTGTTTGGTTCTGTCCTTATTTCTTTGAACAAGATTGCTGGAGTGCAAACGCCCATCAACTTAAATTATTCCATGATGAAGAAAAAAATGTCAATTATCATGATCTCAGTCGTGGTAATATTCCAGGACCACCAACTAATTTAATAAGGGAGAGAGTTGCAAAAGTAGACAATTGCTTTTCCTTTTAAATGTAACAGTAAAGAACGAAATACACAATTACGAACAGAAAAATGCATTAGGAAAAAAACCCAGATGGCTGTTTATCAGAAAAAAGACCCACCTAAAAAGAACATTAGCAGAACAGCACAAATATGCTATGTGGGCATTTTTTTGCTGCATAAACTTATGTTTGAAATTCTGGCATTTCTTTCGACCACATTACACAGTTACACCTTCACAATGCCTCTGAAACTAGTTGGAATATTTCAAACTTCGTACCAATCTCTTGAAACACCAACAGCGGTTAAAAAATATAGAAATGAATTTATTGCATATGCAGAATTAGAGGTCATAAGAGAAGACTAGGGAAGAGTTCTGTATTAGTCTCTGCGGATCCCTAATCCAACTTGTCTGTCTGTATATAAATCAATCTCTCTAAGAAATTATATTTTATGGGTTGATTTTTTAACAAAATCTACGCTTTGATTTAAAGTGTGTATTATTTACATCTTATCTACGCATTAAATTAAAATTGTTGTACCTGTCAAAATATCTTATGTAGAAAATGATTTTAAAAGAAAATATCAAAACTTCGTATCCGACTTATTTTTGTTTAAATTTCCTAAAATTTTACAAGCATTACTTGCATAATATCTGTTATACTTCACTTTATGGATTTAATAAAAATCATTTTATTCACGAGTAACCACTTTTATATTTATTCCTTTTATTATGTTCGTGATTTGGAAAATTGAAGGCTTACTCTGTGGTACCTGTTATCTCTTTTTACTTTATCTTAATGGATTTAACTAATTAAATTTGGTGTGCAGGTCATGGATTACTCCTCTCTACCACATTTCTGTAAAAGAGAAGGCTCCGGATCATCCAGACATTCAGAAACCGGAAGTGAAAATTGCTATTCCTTGGATCATCCCTTCCATCAAGAGCTCTATAACTACATCAAGCAGCAAGCCAGACTCCGTGAAGCTGTTGAACCCATCAAACACGGCTCGTTTCATGTGGATTTTCCAGAACCACCTGATGATGAAGTTGAGATTGCCAAGACTATAGAGTCAGAGTTACACAAGTTTGAGAACGGCAATGGTGTCTAATACTTCAATACTCTCTTTTAGATTACTGTTGAGACCTCTGAATCAGAGATCTTTTGTCTGTACAACCAATGTAGAAGTACTCCAGAATTACTTATATCAGAAATCGGCCTAATTAGTTAGCGTTGTTTACGTATATTAGGAGAAATTAAGGGGTAGTTGATTAAATGCAAATCCCAGCTTTACATCGTGTCATAATGCAAGACTTCGATATCAATATAATATTTTATCCTCCTGTTTCTTTTTACATTTCTGGTCTTCATATTTCTTTGATTTTTCTTTCCCAGTTCAAATATAAAATACTAATTTATATTCAAAGCATTATCGAGCGGCATAAGTGAAATATCGTATGATTTATGTCCCGCACTTGAAAACATTGTTCAGATTTGCGTTATTCTGCATAAAGAAAAGCTCCATTTTAGTTTTTCCTTGGAATGTATAGGAGCCAGAAAGTTCTTCATTAAGGGCCCTAGGGACAAGAAAAAAATATAAGTTGTTGACAATAAGAAATTGCGTTTGCGCATTCAAATTGTTTTCGAAAGATGGAAACATCAACATAGTATGCGGCGTACCGAAAGAGTTGATACTACATAAGTGATGGACCATCTTCCAATATATAAGTAGAAAGGCACCACAATAACAAGTTACTTCCTTTCCCATCTACATGTCCAATATTTTGACTTCTATTCTGTGGTCAGCGAGATTGGTATTACAGAATGTTCCAATTTCTGAGAAGCATCATCGGATATAAGTTTTTGTTGTTGTTGTTGACGCCATCTCTTCAGCTCAGTCTCAATTGCCACTTTAAATGAGTCTGCCAACTCTGCACTCCACAGGGCCGTCTCTGTAGCAGCCTTTGTTTCTTCAATGGCCTTTAGATTAGTTTCCACCTTTCTGTCCACTTCATTCTTTCTTCTATAGATTTGTTGAAGCTCTGCCATCGCAAGTGCCTCTTTCTTCTCCACCAATTCCTCACACTCCTTGGCCTTTGCTTTCATTGCCTCAAACTCCTCATTTGAAATCTTGATTTTACCACTGAATTTTGAGTTCGGAACTTTACCCACTTCAGATAAAATCTTTATCTCCTTAACGGCTCTTTGTTCTGCTGCTTTTGCCTCTCTAGCCTCCACCAGAACCAGCTCAAGTTTTTGCTCTGCTTCTTCAGCCACAGCCCGGGACCTTTCGGCTTCTCCCTTCAGCTCTTGAGCTTTTCTCCTCATCTCTTCAGCTTCTCTTCTTGCACCTTCCGTCTCCAATTGTAGCTTCTGAATTTTCTTACTCTGTACATAGAAGATATCAGCTTCTAAGTCATCCACAGTATTTGGTGCAGGTTTTGCCTCTCCCATTCTCCCTTGCAGTTCATCAGTGAGATTAGCAGCGAGAGCTTCCGCTGCTTGTTCCTTCTCCTTCACTCCATCTTGCTCATTCCTCACTTGCTTCAATTCTGTTCTGAGAAAAGCCACCAGTTTGTTAAGGGAGTTCTTTTCTTCAGCAACGTCCTCAAGTGTCTTCGTGGCTTCTTTAAGCTCTGAAGTTAGAAGCCTCACAGAATCCATCTTAGAAGCATGCAGCTTCTTAATATGTTCTTGAAGAGCCTCAATCTCTGCACTTGTTTCTGCAAGTTTGACATCTAGATTTTGCATGAGCTCTGGATCATATTCATTCTTCAAGGAGTCCAAATTGTTCTGTACTTCTTCCTTGGCATTTTTGTAATAACTCAAAAGTCGGGCTTCCCTTTCTTCTTGGGATTGTTCAGCGGCCAGTTTCAATTGTTCAATGGATGCTTTCATGGCCGCAATTTCATTTGAGAGTTCACCGATTCTTTCTGAGTTCAATTTTGCAGAACGTTGAGCCTCTCCTGCTGCTTGCAATGCTGCCAGCTTGGCCCCCATAACTGCATCAAGATCCTGCCTTATTTTGGTGAGTTCTTGCTTGGAAGAATCAAGTTCATTTATAGTGGTGACATACTCCTTTCTTGCATGTTCTAGTTCTTGTCTCCAGGCTTCATATCCCACGGCTTTTAGGGATAGCGTCTTTTCAAATCGCCTGCTCTGGGATTTCACAGCTTCAGCAGCTTCCATTGCGGATTGTTTGGATTCTCTTACATTGGCCAGCCTAGTTGTCAAGTTCTGAAGTATCTCCTTGGCACTCTCAAGGTCAGAAAGTGCTTTGGCTTTCACGGCCTCAGCATTATCCACATGTTTCTTTATCTTGTCTAATTCCTTTTGAGCCAAGATAAGCTGCGTTTCCTTTTCAAATACATTCTGCAAATTTTGAAGAAAAAACATGAAAACCATTTTCTACGAACCACAAACATGCAAACGTGTCTCATGCAATAATCTTATTAACTTTCTCATACATTAACTGGAATCAGATTCAAGGATACAAAAAATTAACGTTGGATGCATACCTCTGATGATCTTCTCTTGACAGAAAATCTGTCCCTTGGGATGGCTACCTCCCCAAATAAACTGACAGCAGCTTTGACGGATTGGAACGGTGCCCTTGTGTCAATTTCTCCAACCTCTCCCCTTGGAGAATTCAGCTTCTTGAGGCCAGTCATTTTCCTTGCGTTAAACTAGATCGTTTCTGCAAGATAGATTGCAATTGTATGAATGAAGGGCATATAAGAAACTCAATAAAAATGACATTTTTATTATATTTTATGATAGAAAAAACGGGGAGGAATGGTGTTACGTGATAGAAACAAAGATGAAGCCAGAGGAGCCCGTGGGAATTTGAGGGGATCACGTAGAAGTCATATAATAATATTCCAGAGGAAAGGTGTTGGAACTCAAAAGAACCCTGATGAAACCAAAGGTTTCCCTGAGTCCAACGTTTTCCATTTGAAAAGTCTGGCCCTTTGAAAAGAACATCCGGGATAATGGTTGGTTAAATCTGGTGGTTGTAGAATTAGTTTTCCTATTTTAGGTTAGGGACAGAGACTTTTCTGCTGGGGCTCACACCATATACCATTCGAATTACCAACCAAACAGGATGATCAAATACATAAAGGACCTTTTCCTCTTTGTAATTATGAAAAAAAAAAAAAAAACATTAGATTTAGGCTACACGCGGAACACCAGAAACACTATATCATGTTTTCTTAGATGTTGGTTAGTTAGTTAGTTAGTTAGTTATTGCTGTCTCTATCTCACATTCCAGGACTCTCATCAACCGTACTAAATTTTGTACATATTGTATGTTATTAACGACTGCAAGTTTATATAGTATTTTTGCACCAGTTTTCCTTTTAAGAAAAAATAAATAAAATATTTTTTTTAAAATTAACTTGTATATAAATTAAATTGTAAAAGTCATTTCCTATAATTTCTTCAAACATATACATAATGAAATTATTTAAAAAAATTTGGAATCTTGTTCTATGAAAGTTAGATCCTTCCATGTTAAATTTAATTCACCTATCATTTTGTACTTGTTAATTGAAAGTTTTGGTGATAATTGAAGGAAGAAGCAAGAGGTATTAATGGATTTTTTTAGTGGTGCGCGTAGTAACGGTAATTGTTAGTTGAAGAGGTCAAAGTTTTGTTAGTAGTTTATCTTATTTGTAGGAAGCCAAGAGATGTTGGGATATGCAGTGCCGCTGTGTTTTAGGTGCTTTAGTTAAATAGAGGTCTCATTTTCATAAAATTACCTTCATTGTTATTTTTTATGTATTTATTTATGTTTTGTTGCATTTTCGTTTCAAAGTAATAACAATGAAATAATACAGTGATCCCATGATTATTGCATAAATTAAGATAACGGCTTCCCTTTTAATATATGTTGCAGTTTGGTTTATGAAATTATAACTTTTTAATATTATTTTATCAATAATTTAATTCTTGGTATTATTTTATCAATATTAATTCATTCATGAATTGACCAATAAACCTTTAAACTAATTTTCAAAATATAAGATATAATAAATGGTAATAAAAATGATAACAATAATTTATAATTATTACTGAATAAAGCTGTACCTTAGAAGAAAGATAAAATTGTTGAATAATTTATTTCTATAATTGAAACTAAAATTACCATTTCTTTAAAATAAAAAAATTCAACTCAATATTAGCCAAACATATTTTATTTTGAAATTTACGTTTAACAATAAAAACTGAAAATCACATAACTCCATAGAAGCCCTTAACTATTAATTAAGGTGCAACCCTTTCTATTTACACACATAAAATGATGAAGCATCAACAAATCCAATAATGCTATAACATTTAATATCATGAATTGAAGAGTTTCATTGTTTTTATTTAAATTGGGAAGATGTGTCTATTCATAAACAATTAAAAATAAGAATAACTCCTTCATATTAGACAGTAAAAAAAATGCAGAATGAATCAAGTATCAAAATAACTAATTAGACTATTTACAGTATAAAGTATCATGTGTGCTAAGTTTGCTAATTTTTAAAACTACTTAATAAATAAAATTTAAAATGATTTTTTTATTGAATTAACATGATAACTGCAAGCAGTTACACTGAAACCGTTTCTTCCATTGATCAAACTTATTACATGTTTTTGTCGTTTTCAAGAGAAAATAGTTGTATTGCTGTTGCAAAGCAGTAAGATGCAAGGAGATCGTTGTCATAATAAAGAACGTCCCACAGCAACTGGCCTGCAAAATTGGAGAAACCTCAGAATAATTAATTAGTTAATTACAACTTTTTAAGCTTCAATGAGATAAGGTAGAAATCCCCAGAAAAGAATATGATCTCATATAATTAAGTGCACTGCAGAGTATTAGAGAACTGAACTATGGCTAACCAAATTGAAAAGGCTTACATGAGCTCAAGGACAAGAGCAGATGCTCCTCCTCCTCCATTGCAGATGGCGGCAACACCATACTTCCCTCTCTTCTGTCTCAATACCTGAAATACAACTTGGATAAGATATTGATTGCATGAACGAGATTGAAAAAGAAGAGTAAAATCACATCATTCCAATGAGAGTATCTGCAAATATAACAAGAGAAGATGTTCTTGGTTTCTTGTTATTTGTGTTTTGTATTTCTTGTACTTATACTTTGTAGTTTATCCTTTAGTTTATTTCAATTCTATCCATAGCTTGCGTTTGAATTCTTCTTTTGATTCGGTCAAGCAGATTAGTAATGTGCCTAAATCTTCCAATGCATATACAAATCTTACCAGATATATATCCACAAATCACAAAAATTTGGGAAGTGTAGAGACCACACCAGAAGCATAAAATGTAACGGATAACAGGTGCATGATTTAGAAAGAAATTGATAAGTAACCAAGGTCACAATTTACCCCTAATAATGTGACTAAGATTCGAGCTCCACTGCAACCCAAGGGATGCCCCAATGATACAGCTCCACCATGTACATTAACTTTTTCCTGCATTTGACATGAATTATCTATTATTAAGCCATTGTTCTATGACAGGGTGGAGGAATCAAAATGCCGAAGCAACCAGATGGCCAAAAAATGATTTTATTAAATAAAAAGAGGCAAGGAACTGAGGCACTTGAACACTCACAGGATTAAGACCAAGAAGCTTCTGATTTGCAAGAGCCACAACCTGCACAGAAGAAGTTGGGGCATCATTAGCGTGTTCACTTGAATGAGCAAAATATGTGTCGTATTTCTTACAGAAAAAGCTTCATTTATTTCATAATAATCTATTTGAGAAGCCTCAAGGCCGGCATTTGATATAGCCTTTGGTATTGCAAGGGCAGGAGCAGTTGTAAATAATTCCGGTGCCTGCAAAAACACTCATTCTTTAACTCTAAATATGCTCGTATTAATCAAAACCAAATCAGGTTAACACTAGCTTGTTACAGCACCTTAGCTGCATCCCCATATCCTTTTATCTTTGCAATTACGTGCAATCCAAGCTCACGTGCCTTCTCTCCACTCACTAGTACTAATGCAGCAGCACCATCACTGGTAAAATCAATAAACCAATCGATTATCAATACAAGACTAAGCAGTTTAGAACCTTATGATTACGGTACCCTATATTGCATGACACAGATATCAATTTTTTAGCAATCTTCTCGCAATGAAAGAAGGGCAAGAACAAACCCCTTAGAATTCAGGTATCAAGGAACACAAGGAAAAGGAGGAACCTTATGCTAGAAGCATTGCCAGCAGTCACAGAACCCCCAACCTGTTTAAAGCTCGGTCGAAGCTTCCTTAGTTTTGCAGCATCAAACTGACAACATAAACACAAATATTAAGTAAATGTAGGAATTTCCACTATAGTACAAATGAAGCACGCAAATTCATGTCATATTTCGGTTACAAAATGACTAAAGATACTCACAGAGAATAACAACTTAAACCCAAAATCTCCTGATATGCACCACAGACCAAATGATCCATTTCAATTAGTTAACGCATTTGTAAATTAGTCTATTTACCTTTCCCAAACCTTCATCTTTATCAACCAGCGTGGAAGGCTTCCCTCTTCCACTGGAAACCTCAACCTGAATGTACAAAAAGCATTAATTGAAAATCAAATCAACATCACTGCATAAGTTATCAACTGAATTAGATATAGGCAGGAATCGTTATGACACCGGAACTATCTCCCAAGCAAAATGACCAGCGTTTTGTGCAGATATTCCTCTCTCAAAGCTTCGAATAGCGTAAGAGTCCTGGAAAATAACATACATTGCCAAACAGAACAAAATTACAAAAACTTGATTCAACTAAAGACTGAAAGGAGTTCAAAAATAAAACATTCTTCAGGCTTCAGCTCCAAAAAATGTTCAAGAAGGAGAAATAATGTCATGGGACAAGAAGGTACAATTGTCAGATCAAAATTAGGAAGATCAAAACTGCAAGATTCTTGATTTCCAAGAACAATTAAAAGGATAGTATAGGTGGGAAGGGACATATTAAGTTAGTTGAAGCAGTTAAAGGATATTGAAGCCATCAACAAGAATGAAATGCATTACAAAATTTTAATAGGTTGTTCACCTAGAAACATTACCTGCTCATCTCTTGTTATGGCATGTTGATCTGCACATAGTTCGGCACAGGCTCCCATGCCAAAGTCATTATAGACATCCCAAAGGCCATCTTTGACCATACCATCAATGACAGTATCATGTCCATACCGTGATCCTTTCCTGTTTTAGACACAACATGTGCAGAATATGGAGACACTCAACATCAATAACTAACCAAAAAATGTAATGATGGTCCAACTTCATCCAATGTTTAAGCACTTAAAAAAACTAGTTAGGTGGCATACACTATTTACTGAAGCACCAAAACATAAGAAAATTGATTTCAACGAGGCAGGTAAAGTAAAATCATTCTTCCATCATACAAGCTGATTTCATCAGATTTCAAAATCATCATCTTTTATGTGAAAACTTCAGCAATTGATTAAAGAAAATCAAACCTGGCTTCTGCAAGATACTTAGGTGAATTTGACATGCTTTCCATACCACCAGCCACAACAATATCATTGAGACCGAATTGTATGGTCAGGGCTGCAAGCATGGTAGCTGCGATCAAAAAAGGGAGACCATGATTTCACAGTAATCCATATGAAAAAAAAAAAAAATCCTATATTTAAGTGGGAATACCCTTCCAAATGAACCAAAAAGAACCATACCTTTCATCCCTGATGCACACACCTTGTTGATAGCTGTGCAGATTACAGATGTAGGTATTCCTGCACCTAATGCAGCCTGTCTGGCAGGAGCCTGCCCTAAATTTGCACTAAGAACATTCCCAAAGAACACCTCTTGCACTAGCGATGGATCCACATTTGCTCTCTTGAGAGCATCTGCATATTGGTCATCAACTTAAAACAGGAGTAGGAGCAAGAATTTGCCTAAATATTTGCTGACTTCTCCTCCTATTAATTGAAAGTGGCAAGGGTGGTGACCAAGAAATAAAAAAGGGGTAAAGTAAAGGAAAATAGCATAGTGATTTACTCCTAATAACAATTGAGCCTAACTCTGTAGCAGAAAGAGATGACAGGGAGCCAAGCAAACCGCCCATTGGCGTCCGAGCAACGCCAACAATACAAACATCTGTACCAACAAATTCACACAGATGAACAAAGTTAAATGCATTCTTATCAATTCTGTTTCCATCAAAGGTGATCCATCGTCACACTACAGAATGAACACATAAAATCAGTATGCTGAGGACATAAAAAGAAGCATGAAAGTTGTGATTTTAAGAAAAAGGGTGAATTGATAAATGATGATTGAAAACAAGCTTGAAAGTTGCAGCTGAAAAAACCTCGGGATTTCACAGAAGTAGACATGGGCGGCGTCCGAAATTGTGGAAGAAACAGGAAAGATAGCCTTTTTATCTGAAAAATGAAATGATATGATATGAAAAATGATGACGCAGTTTTATATAACAAATACAAAGAGAAAGAGAGTGAAAGTACGGATCAGAATGAAATACGCAACTCACCTAACAGTGACAGAGTGTTGTGAAGCAAGTAAATTCAGAACCATAATCATACACATTTAACACTGTTTCATTTCTCCTCTTATCACATCATATATCTTACAAAACCAAAATTTTCTGTATTAGTGTGTAGATGAATATAATGTGCATCAATCATTTTCTGACTAACAAACAAAAACGAAAAGAAAAGTTTTGGTTTGGTTGGAAAACTAATGTCCTAACGGAGGGCCCCACTTCCCATTCATCCTAATCATCGCCACCTATCTCTATCCATTTATCTATATTTTAGGATTAGCTTTAGGGTATGGTGCGCTTGGATTGTGTGTCATATTAACTTAATATGAATATACTTACTTAATGATATATTCCAATAAATCTATATTATCTTAAAGTTTTACTATTTTTGTATAGTTTATCTTTCTGAATTTGTAAAATAAATATTACTAATTATTAAAGAAAAATACATTTTATTACATGCATTTCATCATCAATAGGGATATAATGTGATTAATTGAGATTTTAACTTGTTTGTAGTACTTGTATCTTTCGGTCTTACTTTCATGTATATGTATGCATATGTTTTAAATTTTAATAAGATGCAATCATTTTTACCTTAAATTTTCATTTTCATCATGGGTTGAATTAATGTTTTAAAAGAAAACAATTTTTTTAATGAAACAATTAGAAGGCAATAAAATTTTAATATAAAAATCTAATTTCAATATCCATAACGATTAAGTTAGTTAGCTATTAACATTTAAAAGTAATTCTCATAAGATAACACTTGTACTTTTTATTTTATGATAAAATAGCATAATTAATGAAATAAACAAGTCAAATGAATTATGAAATATAGAATTAGAAACTCATGGGTGGGTATCCGTTCAAGTAAACTGGGCTCAATCGGATATGTGTGTATTTATTTTATGACAAATTCTTCCTTCACCCCCGTACCCTCTTCCTGCACCCTCATATAATTTTTTTATTCCATGACTGCCTTTCATAAAATTACATAAATACCTTTATCATTTTTTGAAATTGTGAACCGGATAGAGGTGCATCCGGTTCTCATTTTTTTAAAAAAATACAAACCGGACGACCTCATCCGGTTCTCAACCCAGCAGATCGGAAAATCCTCAAATTCGCCGTCAACAGCCTCCCAAATCCCAAATCAACTACTCTAATCATCAATATCACCTACTAATTGCTAATAAACATCATAAATTGGTTACCTAATGCTTCTATGAAGGATTAATTGAAAGATTTTGAATAACGAACGGAAGTCGCGAATGGCTTACCTAAACCGGACGAAGGTTCTCTTAACCGGATGGTTAGCTAACGAAACGGCTGAAGGAAGTATTTGGCTCACTAGCACAGCGGGGAGAGCTTTGGATGATGTTTATTAGCAATTAGTAGGTGATATTGATGATTAGAGTAGTTGATTTGGGATTTGGGAGGCTGTCGACGGCAAATTTGAGGATTTTTCGATTTGCTGGGTTGAGAACCGGATGAGGTTGTCCGGTTTTTATTTTTTTTTGAAATGAGAACCGGATGTACCCCCATCCGGTTCACAATTTCAAAAAACTGTAAACCGGATGACCTGGACATCCGGTTGGGAAGGGGAGGGGTTTTATTAAGATAGGGGTATTTATGTAATTTCATGAAGGGCAGTTATGGAATAAAAAAATTATATAGAGGTGCAGGAAGAAGGTAGAGGAAGAATTTGTCTTATTTTATTGCTCTTATTTATTTCCGTTTGAAAAAAATATAAAAAAAGTTGAAGTTGGACCGAACAGAATCAAAGTATAACAAATTTCATTGAATAAAATTAATCTAAAACGTCAAGGTATAAAGACATGTAAGAATGTTAACTAAATCTTATAAAAAAATCCATTAAAATATGTGGATATAATGTGATAAGAATGTTATAAAAGTATTTTATTATAATGATTACTCTTTTAAATTATTAAAAAATTAAAGTATAAATAAAAACTTAGAAAATTGTTTTTATCATTTAAATAAAAATTCAAAATTATCTTAATCAAAGAAAAGATGGACACAAGTATTGCCTATTTGACCCGCAACAATAATATACACCATTAAACTCTTAATCTAGTCAACTCCAAAATAATGTTTAGACCTACATTCAATAAGTTGGATATTAACTGAAGAATTGACAATTTATTTGAATATAAAGTTTAAAAATGAATTTGAATTTAAATGTTTAGTCACACCTGGTCAACATATGTTATTATTAAACTTTAAATAAGTCTTTTATTATTCTTTCTAACATATCTACTAAAGTAACCTTTGCTTAACTAAATAATCCCTTTCAAATACTTTCATAATTTTAAAAATATTTAACTGTGTAAAAATATACGTATTATATAATTTTCTTCACCATTACAATTAATTAGTTTCTGTGTTGATTTTGTACTTACAAGATCTTCATGGAGAGCAATAGTTAAAATGGGATATTTATAATCTTAATAAGTAAAAGAAACAATACCATGTACAAAAGTTAAATTAGTTAAAATAACCACATTTACATTAACCATCATATCTCAGAATATCTATAATCGGTTGAAATTAATAACTTAGAACGATAGTATAAATCAATTGAAATTGAAAAACAAAACTACCATTATTAAGATTGAAAGAACACTGAATAACAGTAAAAAAAGTTTCATATGTTTGATTGAAATAAATTTCCTCATCCTCAAATCCTAATCTCACACCCTATTAAAGCTTATTTCATTCCAACATTTTACTTCTGTACTAAAATTATTTGAGTTCTAAACTTGTTAAATTTACATCTGTATTCCATTAAGTACAAATCACCAAAATCTGAAATGTGGAAGGGGTGCTCATAGCTAATATAAGAAGGGAAACTAGTTTTTCATTCACTAATCTGTGATCCAATACAAGACCATGAAAACAATTTCATTTGAATATGCAGCTTCAAAACTAACTGCTAAATCATGTTGAAATACTATCTATCAATGAAGAGTTAATAAAAAAGAGTAAGGAAAGTTGCAATATAAATTAATTTGAGGAAGTGATCAACTTGATAATCAATTGTAGCTCCCCAGACTCAACCCCACGAAGCCTTAACCAAATATTTTGAACCACTTCACCATTAACACAATTGATACTGCTTTCACGGGCAAGACAATTTTCACTGTCTGGTGTCACCTTCCTCAATGTTGTCTCACCAGATGCAGAGGACACCTTTAAAATATCTCTTAATCTTGATGCAGATATCAATGGTTGAAGGTTCAGATAACTGCTCCCCATCTTGTCATCAGCCTTTAAAAAATCTTTGTCAAACACTTCCTATCCAAAAACCAATAGTCACACAACATCAATAACTGAAAAATAGTCAGTAACCTTACACAAGAAGTTTGAACCACAAATCTAGTGCAAACTACCCAAATCTCTTACCACTGCCCAGTACATTACATGTAGTAAATTAATTGCCTACTCTTTTACTTCTCTTTTTAGGTCATCTCAAGATTTTTTCTTTTCCATTCAATCAACTTCCAAATTGATGTTGCAATCAACTAACAGGTACTAAATTTTTAATCTGAAAATTTTATTTTGTATCTCCAAAACTCAATATATATATACAAATGCAAGTGAATGAGGAAACTCACCAAATTCAGAAGTCCAAAAGGTTCAGTGAGAGTGAAATTCAGCTCTTCATTCCAAACAGGATTCAAGGAACAATGGATGACTCTGGTCTTTGCTGTCTGATTCATGATATCTAACATGTAAAACTGTTGATATGAAAAATAGAAACAAGGCAAAATTGAAATGTGAATCAAAGTTACCTGATTCCCCAACTTCACAACAACATAAGGGTCACTGCTCTTGAAATCCCGGATAACTAGTTTTTTCCCTTGCACAACAATCACTTTTAGCAACCTCAATTGTTGTTCATCCATTAACTCCTAAAAGAACATGAGAAATATCTATTTATCAACCCCACCACATCAACAAAAACATGCAGTGGACTAAGACAGAGAATGCAGAAAAGCAACAAATTAAGCTAAATTAGCACGCCCACTTACCCAACAATAACATAAACTAAACTATAGGAAAGAAAGTTTGAGACTTGTTGGTGATGATGGAGAATATTGTTGCTGTTAATTGTTCATCTCACTCAAATTTAATGCTAAAAGAATGTCCTCGTCCCCCCCTGCTGCAGGTAACAATACAAAGCTACAACAATAAAAAAGGCCAGGTGCCGGTCATTTGTTTGCCGTAGCATTGACCATTGACCAGAGACTTATGGTGGTGTGAACAAATTTATGCTCGCAGAATATTACAAATTTCTGTTTCATTTTACAACATTCAAACTTCTTTTCTTATTTCCTTTTGCCATTCATACCGAGAAATCTTTAATAACGAAGACAAATTTTCAACTGTTTGAATATTTGCTCTTGTATTTACAATTTCACCTGCCCAAACTAATTTATTACTAAAACTTTACTTCAAAAAAGAAACTTGTCAATGAACAGTAAAGATGCTCACTGTTACTACCCTTTTTTCAAAGCGTTTAATTTTCAGACCTGCTTTAATGTGAGGTTGGTATAACCAAAACATGATTTGTCTACAAACTGATTTAAGCATTTTGCTTCCTATCCATGTCCTTGAGCACATCAATCCAATAATTGAATCCTCTTTATATTTTGAATATTTTCTTCTATTAATTTTAGCCATTAAATCACATTTTATTTTAGACGAAAAGTTCAAACAAGAAATGTTAAAGCAAATTAAAGTATGCAATAAAGTGGATTTAACCCTTGTTTATACTGTTAATCAAGCTATGTTTTTGGCTTCCCAAAACATCATGATTTTTTAAATTTGATCGATCTTTTTTAAAAGTGGCTCATAAAACACTATCATTTCCCATATAATCTGATTTAGTTTGCGTATATTTTATTTTCAAATATCATAACTTCGTTTTGATTCAGTCCCTCATTTTTTCAGCCAGGTATACTTAACAAATAAAAGCCTAATTGACAAACCATGGTGGCAGAAAAAAAATGAAGGACTAATTATTCTCTTTAAAATATTATCTTTAAATTTGAAGAGAACAGAAAAAAAAAAAAATAGCTCATTATTTTGGTCAGAACTCAACTATTTGACAGCACTAAAAGAGTGATTCTACTGTCCACCATTCTTCGTTTGTTTCATGCATTTAATTTTTATACCTTCTATTTTAAGTGTCTTAGAATTAAAACAATTTTATACCAAACCATTAGTTACAAATCGAATGTACATGTTTGCACCTTCATTTATAAGATGCATGTTAAAAGTCGGCAAGAGCACACTGGTCAAATCACAAAAGGTGAAATAATATCACGTCAAGAATGTTTCATGATTTTCGATGGTCTCTCCTCTTGAAAGTGACTCCTCAGAAACATGCCAAAACTAATCATTATAAAAAAACTATGCTAAATTAAGAATGGTTTAATGGTATCTATTACAGCCTTGGGATAATTTACCCAATTCTCTTCCTTAAAAGATGGTATCTAATATATTGTGGGTGATTTACTTAAACTCCCTGTACTCGCATCGATTTTGGTGCAACTGGTTTAATATAAATTAAGGACAGGATGATAAGGTCACCTTTTTGAATTTTATGTGGCGAAGTACAAATATGTTGAAGTCCTAAAGATACAGATGCAATTACCCCACCTATAGCTGTACACATGGTTGATTGACCGAGTCAATTATATCAATTGTGTGGGAAGGATGAAGGGCACCTAGATAAATCATATTCATGTGCTTCACCTATCCCCTAAACTAATAATTAAAAGCTAATTTAGCAGGAAAATGGCCCTAAAGAACCCAAAAGTGTCACCAATTTTTTCCTTATAAACATGGGGATGACTGCTGTCATTTTATGCTCTACAGGGTGGCTACAAGACATGCTAAGCATATTTATTAATGTTAATAACTAAATGATCTCCAATTTGGCAGTGCAGTCATCATTCACACTAATAACACCTGTACTTGTACTACAGCAACAACTCCGCTGCAATCTTGACAGACAAATCACAACAGCTAAACTCGTTATTCTTTCCCCGAGCTTTTCTTTCCCTTCCTACGTTTCCATTTACTCTGCATCAATCAATATCAAATTAGGAGATTAGAACAAGTACTCAAAAACATGAGGGCTGCAATAGCGAAGTTATTTACCAGAGGCACGTCATCAGAAATCTCAGCTTTTATGTCATGGTCATCACCAGGACTCTTTGATGGCTCTATATGTGATATCGCCATTCCTCTAGGACTACTTCCAGCATCGCTGTCATCTTCACGCCCTTCAGAATCTAATTCTTCTTCTCCATTAATATTTTCCCTCAAGGCTCCATTTGATTTATCCAATTCTCTCTCTTCAGAACTACCTTGTGGCGCACTCTCTCTATCTTCAGAAACCCGCTCACTATAATCCTGGTTCTCCTCATTCGATTCTTCGGTATAATGAAAGTTCTTCTCTTTCCTTGGCCTCTTTCCTCTGGAGCCGGGTTTTGTACTTCTGATAGACTTCTTCTCCTTTCTCGTGATTTCCTCAAACCCTCCAGTCAATTCCTCTTCTGAACCACCTTGAAAAAAATTTCGTTTAAGAAAATGAGGAAACAAAAATGAAGCACAAGTCGTAACCAAGCTAGTTGAATCGGAATACAAAGTATGAATCGTAAAGGCTACTTTTGAAACGTGAATAGTAAGATTTCAAGATCAATAACTAATAACATATCTTTAGAATCATTTTAACATAAAGTAACATGAAATATGAAAACAAATATATATTAACATAATTTTAAGTCTAGGCTATGCTTCCAAGAAAACAGACTCTAAACTATTTATTGGGTTTTTAGGTTTAAAGTTGCAGCCCAATTAACTATTTATAATACACAAAATAAGACATAACAAACACAGGAGTTTTAAAAACATTCGTGACACACGTAAGTTTTTAAAAAATTACCCCATAATTTGTTCTGGATGACCTAATCCGGAGTTAAAGAGAACATGTTTGTAGAATGAAAGAAATATGTTTATTCTGAATTATTTAATTCGGAATAAGAGAAACATGTCCTAGAATTTGTAGCAAAGGTACAATTTTTCCAGAAAGTTCAATCCGGAGCAGTTAATCTTATAAGTACAGGTTGTATTATAACTTCAGATTGTTCTATCCGAAAGACAATTTGTTGCTTTATGGAAAGTCTAATCTGGAAAGTAATGCGAAGAAAGACACTAATGTCTTTTTCTTTAAATTATGGTAGTTTCATGAGAAAGCATGAGGGTGCAGGAACAAACAATCAAGTTTGAAGGCTGCAAAGACCCATACCCAAAGCCCATGCCTGACGCGGCTTTCTTTTATCTTTTTATCTCTTTTGTTCCTAAACCCTAAATGATGTCTTCTATCCCTCACCCACTGGCTGGATTCAATGTTTGTAAACTCATCGGAACATCCTCGACAAGGTGCAAGCCTACGACACAGTTCAAACCTACAACGCATAATGCTATTGTAATTGCTTTCATCGCAGACATGTTCCAGAAATTATGGAGAGGTGCACTTCTTCCGGATAGATTAACTCCAAGTTGTTGTATCATTTAGAATTCAATTTTGCTTTCTGGAAGCCCAATCAGGAAATAATACAAAAAAAACAAAGACACTACGGTCATTTTCTTAAATATGAGAGTGTCCCGAGAAGGTAAAGATGCCAGATGAATCCAATTGTCAATTTTGACTGAAAATCTCAGCTCTGACTAGTACTAAGTATGAATATGAATAATCCTATTTTTTAAATTGAGTATGAAAACAGGAATGAGTGTGGACATATCCACTACACCTCCATCCCAATACTCATACTAGTCCATGTTTTAAATTATTAAAATAACTTTAATTGATTAGTTCAACTAAAAACCTTGTCAACTTTTGTTTAGTTCTTAATTTTATAACTTATCTCTAAGGTCATACATTGGATCATTTTTACTTTTTTCTATAATTATTCATTTGATATTTATACAATTATAGTTTCTTAATTAATATTTGACATTGGAAACAAGAAAAAATGTATTATTTTGACATTAAATACTTATCATGTTTTCTTTGTTGTGATTTTTTAATTTTTATAAAAATTATTCAATATTTGGAACGGGTTGATTATGGGGATCGGGATAGCGATGGAATAATCAAACTCGCACCCGCATTACCCCCATCCAGTTGCCATCCCCAAGAGAAAGTATTGGGGTGGAGGAAAAGACCATCAAGTTTAAAGGCAAAAGACCCGTACCCGAAGTCCACGTCTGACCCGGTTTTCTTTCCTTATCTTTTGTTTGGTCCTAAACCTTAATCACTGCCTTCTATTCCTCACCCCCTAGCTGGATTCAACATTAGCAAACTCACGGGAACACTCTTGACAAGGATGCGAGCCTAGGATGCACAACGCCATTGGAGACTCCACAACATTGAAGTGGCGTCCCGCTTGTGTTTCCAATGAAATCCACACAGCATGAAGCACCACTGTGCTAGAATTGTGGGATTCCCTTGGATCACGATTCATGTGATCCATGAGACCACCATAGTCACCGCAGTTGATATATTTCACATATAATATTCATTTCCAAAGCAAATTTAACGTTCAACCATATAATGTCTTCTAAGATATAGATATATTACCTGAGTACATTTCATTGGCTTTAGGGACTGCGGTCTCTTCAGGATTTGATATCTCTGAAGTCTCTTTGGCATCCTCATGATGTAAATTATTTTTTGATGCACGGTTTACAGGTTTGCTGCGAGATTGTTTACCGTTGGTTCTACCATGAAAAAGTATACGAGCCGATCAAAAAAAAAAAAGGAAAAAAGTATACAAATTATAATACATAAAGCAAAATAACAGATGTGCAATTGGGATCACTGATTCAGCCACTCACATTTTTTTTGCTTTTATACTTGATGAGCCACTTGAACCTCTGTGCTTTTGCCCAGAACTACAAAGTATGAAAGTAATCAAGAAAATTATTGCACGAAATGGAGACCACACTCAATGGGGTACAGGTCTACAAGACCAATAAGCTAGGAAGTATGTACAAAATTTAACAATTCCCCTAAAGTAAACAACACGTATTCATTTACCTTTTTTATTTTCTAAATTTTAAAATTTAATAACCATTTTATGACTGTGTATTTAGAAAAACCAACTAAAATAAAAATCAATATGCCAAGGGGATACTTACGCTTCAAGTGAAGAGAGCTTTATCTTCTGGCAAGAAATTTAAAAAAGAAATATATCAGTTATTCAGAGTTTAATGGTGACTGATATTTTTTACTGGAAATAGAAAATATAGGAATATTTCAGAGAAAGGAAGAGAAGTAATGGAAAACCAGAGACCTTAGTAGATTTGCGGCCCTTGTCAATAAGCTCCCAGCGCTCCTTATCCAAACGGAGTATTTCTACATCTCCATCTTCATATAATATCTTCATATAATGACACAGTAACATTGTTTCATGATTGTAAGGAATAATTAACAGACAGCAGGGAGAAAAACAGTGTACCAAATCCTAAGGGCAAGTTCAGAATCATTCAACTTACCACATGCTTTCCTTTCAAAGGATCATAGGACAAAATGGTGCCTCCATAAAATCTACAGAACATCAAAGGCGCCAACATGAGAACAATTAGAAATTATGAGAAGAAAAAGGAATAAAATAATAATTTTTGAGGAAAGCATGTCAGATGAAGAGCCAAATAGAATGTAACAAACTGGTGCAAACAGATTCAGAATGAAGACTAAGAAATATAAGAAAGCAGTATCCAGTAGGAGCATCTGGACTTGCAAGGCAATTCATATTCAAAAATGTGCTCAAAAAGCTTAAAATCAAGGCCCCATTTAGCTAAAATTGTCCACAAATACTTCATAGAACAAAATAAGAATGAAAAATGTAATAAGTTTCTCCCTCAAGTTAAAATTCAACTTCTAGAGAAGTTAAATAAAAAAAATAAAAATAAAAATAAATCTACAAATTAACTTGTGCATAAACTAATTGTAACTTATGGATGAGGTTTATTTCATTTTTCCTTCTTATTCTCCTTTCCTGTAAGTGTTTGTAGAGAAGTTTATTCAAACAAAGCTTTGAATCTTTTTCATGAGCTTCCTAAAGGCCAAAACTAACTTATTTTTTATTCGGCAACTGATCCCTCCTATAAAATTTATCATTAGCACTTACTTCTTATCCATAGGCCACCAAACTTTAATTCTGCAACCAATTAGATCTTCAGTATCAATTTCACCTCCTTTCGTTGTGCACTGCACATTGTAGATCAAATCAAATTATCAAACTATGTATTCCAGGATATTTGCACGAACACAAATTATAAAATAGATAAGGTGGGTAGGGAAAGGGGGCTTGGGGAGAAGCATAAAAGATCCACACATGATGATTAAGAAGAATGCTAGTAATAGAGCTTACCTTAGCCATTCCTGCACTACTTTTTCTTTTCCCCTTCTTAGTGGACCCTATGGAAGACTTGTTAATGTTACTTACAGTCTTATCACTTAATTGTACACGATCAAGACTCTGTAACAGAGGCAAAAAAATAATAAGCAGAAGTGTACAGCATTAATCTATTAGATCCCAGACCAGCATAAAATTACTTGACAGTAAGATTGTACCATCATGTCATGCTCATCCGGTTTGTTCAACTCATCATTATGATAACCATCAGAACCTTTAACCTTTTGCTTTAATGAGGATAATAGCAAATCTTTTTCACTGCCTTTGACCATTTTTTTCTGGATGGCTTGGCCATCTGCATCAGGGTTAACTTCTTCATCCAGATGAAATTTGGGTTGAGGGGATTCTTCTCCTGAAACTCTTCGATATGTCTTTGATATACTAGTTGATAATCTCAATTTTCCATGAGTAGATGAAGACCGCCTACGTTTAGGCACTGGAACAGGTGTTGTTTCTCTAGCTTTTCTCTTTCTACCTGTTCCAGAATCTGGATCCTTCAGGGACTTCTTACTCAAAGAATGTCCATGGCCATTACTTTCTTCCAAATTAGAAGAGGTCCCTAAGTTATCCCCGTTAATTTGTTTGATCATATTTAAGGTATCAAAATCATTTTCAGCCATTTTTGTTTCCGCTGGCACAGACTTATTCTTTTTCACCTTTTTGCCACTGGTTCCCTGAGATTTTACGTTCTTTAACATCTTTCGCAGAGGTATTTCATTTCCGTCATTCTCATCATCCTTCGAAGCTTCATTCTCTGCTGCTGATTGGGAATGAACCTAACATAAAAAAAAATTATACGGGTCAATATTTATAAACAATGATAGTTGTCACGTCACTTTCCCACTGCATTTCACATACCATTTCTAGTTCAAGAGATTCAAAGTGAGTCAAGGCATCTTCATCAGCCAACCAGGTTTTAACTTCAGTTACCTGCCAATATTTCAGAGGCATTAATTAGCACTATATTTTTATTAAAAGTATTCCAAAATCTAATAATAAATGTAAAAAATAATAATACTGTATAGCTGATTCAAGGAAAAGACTGATATTTGCTTTTAGGTTACTCAGTATAGATTTTACTTGTAGAGGAGGTAGTGTCATTAAACTGTGTCAATAAATATTCATGAATGAACCCAACTTCATTGCCTTTTAACGAAAGAACCTACGCAAAACCACACTAATAACAAATGTAGAGGAGGCATTAATTAGCACTATATTTTTATTAAAAGTATCCCAAAATCTAATAATAAATGTTACAGAAATAATAATACTGTATAGCTGATTCAAGGAAAAGACTAACTGATTTTTGCTTTTAGGTTACTCAGTGTAGATTTTACTTGTAGAGGAGGTAGTGTCATTAAACTGTGTCAATAAATATTCATGAATGAACCCAACTTCATTGCCTGTTAAAGAAAAAACCCACGCAAAACCACACTAATCACACCCATCAACCAATAACAAGATGCTTGATTGGTAGGCAATGTTTCCCTTTAACAAAATCAGACAAGTGTATGCAGCAGAACTCAAGCATCATGCAAATTTTATTAATTATAAACCAAATGCTGAGTTAAAGTATCAAGTCTATACAACTCCAGTACATACATTTAAAAATTATTTAATGAAATTTAAAATCAGTATATTGAGTCAATATGATGCAAGCAACTCGGCTGCTATGAAATTGTCTCAATTGGAAAGCACTTTCCACATTATAAACTAGAATAAATAGCATACTGGAAGGAACTACAAAATTTGACCAAAAATAAGGAGCATACCCCAGTGTCATCTCCCTCCTTCTCGGATGCTTTGTATAGCATTGGAGGTAGAGAAACCAAATGTGACAATCCTAGCAATTCAACATCCTTCTGCACTAAGCGTTTGGTTATTGCTAAACCAAGGTCACATAATGCATGAGAATTCTGGAAATTCATTGATAAAATATGTAAGAGTACAGTCTCTAGTCATTTTAACTTTAGCAATTTTTAACATGTAATGGAAAAAATAATTTAATTTCAACCTTTGACTTTGATGTGTCAACTACATCTTCAGAATGCTTGATACTCAGAAAGATACAAGTGATAGTAGATATAATTTCCTTCTCTTTGTCAGTAGTTACTTCTGACTTGACATCTTCGTCTCTTTGCAGTAGCATCGACAGTATTAAGTGAAGCTGCCTGAAAATTCATAACATATAAATTCAGAAGCAATGAGCATTTCAACCTATTACGTTTTGAGGTTTGATAAATTTGTAGGCATAAGCCAGTTGCTCGTTCATATTTCAAATCAGCCTCATAAGCACATTCAAAAAATACAAAAATTCTGCCAAACAGACACATGTAGGCATCAAACCCATACATGACAAAGTGCTGAACATACAAAAATGTGCACAGACTGGGTTATATCTACTACATATTAACAAGGAACCTGAGGCACCAAGCTAAGATTCTTATAACTTAAAAGCTTACCATAGTAAGTGAATAATGCAATGCAGTTTGGTATATGCATAACATAAAGGCAAACCTTTTCGAAGGCCTCAACTTAATGAGCATATGACATTCTCCATATCTTTCAAATTTAAGTCGAATATCAACATTTCATACATTACAATGTCATAAAATAATTCTAAATAGTACTAACATTTATGAAATACCAAAAGTAAACTAAAGTTCCTCTATCCCTTCTTTTCTAGATCTCTGTTTTGAATCTTTTCACAGCCATTTTTAATAAACAGAGAAATTATTAAGAGGAGCACAAATGTTAGAGGACAACAAAAGCGCTAGGATGAAAGAAATCAGAAAGAAGAGAAAAACAACCATGCACAACACAGAAATCTCTCCTTAGATCTACAAAAGAAAAACTCCTAAAAGGACCATTTGCGAAACACCAAAAAGAAGCTTGAAGAACTGTTCTATCCCAAATAAACAACAAACAGGACTGCTGTCCAGAGAAGATTCTATTATCTCCTTTCACACACTATTAAAAAAGTATTCAAATACTGCATCCAGCAAACAAATGTCTTGTACAGGTAAGAAATGATACCGGTATATATCATCATATGCTCCAAACTCCTTGCACTCATCAACATTGGGACATGAATTGTGAGCAAGAGTATGAACTAGGTACGGAAGAATGTATTCAGGGTAAGTGGCCAAGGAATTTGCATCTGATTGTGCAGAAAGTTGTCGTGCCTTCAACTGGTGGTGCATTTGAATAATGTCAGCCAGGTTCTGTTTATCCTGGATTAAAACAAAGAGGTCATCACGGAAAAACAAAAAAATGAAGTTAAAGCAAAGAAAGGTTTCAATTTTGAAAAAGACAACGAATCGGCAAATTACCTCTGCAAAGTTGTTTGGTTTGGTTCCAAATATGTTCAATAAGAAAGCACACGCATATTTGGCATCCAAAAGGCGGTCTTTGATATATTGGTGAATTTTACTCAATAAAATCTTCCTAGCTTGAGGGAAACTAACCTACAAAACTCAAAAAGAAGACCATGAGAAGCAGTTATTCCTACATTTAAATGAAAATTTTAACAGATTAATAACCCCCTTTAAATATGAACAGAAGTAGCCTTTTTATCTTGATAATAACGCATTGAAAAAACAATTAATACTCTAGAAGAAATTTAGTAAACAGCAGACACAACCCACCTCGGACACCCTTAAAGTTAAGTGGAAAAGATCAACAGGTATCTTGTGATCCCAAAGTCTTGACAAACGAAGAACTGCTTTTGCACAAGCTAGCTTCAAATGGGCCTTATCAACTGAACTGCAAGTAAGCATAAATGAGTACATAGTATGTAAACCCATTTTCCAATTTAACAATTTATTTAATTTACAAAAATATAACTCTGAAGCTGATATATATACCTTGATTTTAGATCCTTTGATATTTCACCGTATAGTAAAATATTCCTAAGCATATCCAGAATCCTGTCAATATCTGGACGAGCATGAGCATCTTTGACTGGCAAGTAGCTCTTTACAAATGTTTTAATGCCATATATCTGCAGTGAAGAAGAAAAAAAAAAAAAAAAAAAAAAAACGGATAAAAAAGAAAAAACTCGGTTTCAACTATTTAACCATTATAAACAAAAAAAAAAAAAAAAAAAAAAAAAAAA
>Ga0123340_1000326_pt1 | contig 28867 bp, 14 predicted proteins | sample SirMexnodulemix_FD_89961 | JGI IMG/M metagenome (GOLD analysis project Ga0123340, IMG submission 89961) | Root nodule microbial communities of legume samples collected from Mexico - Siratro Mexico nodule mix | ecosystem: Host-associated > Plants > Roots > Nodule | place: Mexico: Nepantla...
ATATATATATATATATGGATATATCTCCTACCCAATAAATATATACATATATATTTACTTGATTGAATGAGATAAAACATAAACTTTATATTTAACAAAAATAAATAAAACTTTTACTTTAAATAGTTAATTATGTACAGTGAAAAATATATTTGTCTTCTCTTTAATATCATCTCTTATTTCTCCGTAGAAAAGAAAAGCCTCAATGCAAAGAATAACTTAATTAGAATGTTATTATCTCAAACTAAACCTATACTAAAGGTCTACATAATTTTATTGAAAAATGAAAAAAATAATATTTTATTAGCTTTTGAAATGTATTTTTTGTTTTTAGTTCAGTTATTTTTTTTTATTTTTACATCTATAAAATGATTATTTCAGTTTTTGTTATGTTATTTTATTCCTGGTAAATATTCTTTTTGTTTAATTTTATATTTTTTTCCAGTTTGAATTAGTCGTTGGGAAATATTTGATAAGAAATACAGATAAATAATAATAAAATTTTAAAGGATTAAAATAAAAGAAAAATATTTTAAAATCATAAATATAAATTATAGGGACAGAAAGTCAAAAGAAAAATTACTCGGACCAATGGCAAAATATAATTATATAACGTCGTTTTATTTGTAAACTTGATAGACTTTGTGCCGTTTTTTATGGCCAATAAACGACGTCGTTGCATAGCGACCTTAAATCCTTAGTTTTCAATATTATTTTCTTTCCACCTTCTCTGTTAGGTGCTTCAGAGTTTCACTAAGAAGAATCATGGTGTGGGGACTCTTCCCCGTTGATCCTCTTTCAGGTACCCATGTTGTCAATGAATGAATATTGTTCTTAGAAGAAACTTTTATTAATATTTCTACTTATTTTTTCTAGGATTATAGGGTTGTGACTGTTTCTGTTAACACATTATTGATGTGCCAAAAAAGTTACTGTAATTTTTTATTTTTGAAAATTTGTGTGGCAGGTGAAGATAAGTACTATATTTTCAAAACTGGAATTTACAAAGTTGGTCGAAAAGGTACTGTAATTTGTGGTTCCTTCTGATTATTTCCAGAACTGAAGGCTTATGCACATATTTGACGGTTAAACAATTATCTAGACACTGTGGCTGAAGATTTTGATTGATTTCCATTGCTAATGCTGAAAAGATGTCCACATGGGACTCTTTTCTGGCATTGTGAAGTATCATACCTTTGATAGAGTGAACATGTTCAAATTGGGTATGAGTGTTTTTGTCAATGACTGATTTGGAAGAAGGGTTTACACTATTAAGATGAGGGGTTGCCCGTGAGTGAATTTTACCTTTAACATGCACAACAATAACAAAAAGCTTATCCCAATAGGGCTTCTAACACGCACGCTCAGGAAAACCCTTTATAGTTTGAAGGGTGGTTATCTGCATGTTTGCTTTAAGATTATTTTTGAGGAAACAGTTGGTTTTCTATGTAGACACTCAAATTTATATCGTGGTGCTGCAAGAACAAAATGTGATTGTTTTTCAGAATAAGTTGATCCAAACTCACAGACCTTGTGCTGAATTTACAATTTGTTTATAGTAACGAGGGTGGTAAAGGTCAAATTCTTGGCAGCATGATCAGAGACTCTTATACCAAGTTAATGATCATTTAACCCCAGATTAAATGTTATGTGAATGCCTTTTAATAATTTTTATCTCGACCTCTTTGTAGTCTGTATCATAAACTACAGCAATACCTGCCATTGTCCAGATTCAGGAACTATAACAGAATCGTTAGTAAAGGACTAGTTCAGTTGAAGCTAATTAAATGAAATAAAAGCAAGTGCAACAGCAACAATAACAACAAAATCGTATTCCAATAAGTGAGGAGGTCCATGGGCATTCGGCTCAATTAAAGACCAAGGTTTTAGGATGTTATTTATCACATGAGATCCTTCCTGACAACATCTTCTAGTGTTCATCTTGCTCACCCTCTCCTCTTCACAGGACTAAAGTTCATGCAACTGAAATAAAGCAACTAAAGTAAACTAAATTTTAAAGCTAAAACTGTTTTGTCCATATAGAGCAAAGTGAGATGCTGGTGGCTTTTCAGAATGGATTGTTAATGACTATTTGCTGCCTTTTATTTTTCATTCACAATTTTTAAGTTTTTTCCTATAATGATTGTTACGTATTATTGATTTTTTGGATATCATAATGATGCTTTGTATGAACTTGCTACTGACTTCTTACAGGTTGTGATGTGATAATCACTAAAGATAAAGGTGTTTCTCGGGTTCATGCAGAAATAGTTGTTAATACAATGAACCTGGTAAATCCTTTATCAAATGAATGTTCTCATTTGTCACCCAGTATACATATTAGAGATTGCTCTAAGTATGGGACATTTATTAGCAAGAATGTTGGGCCCAAGAAAAAAGTTCATGAGCTACCAAACAAACAAACACCACTAGAGGATGGTGACTTAGTTTCTTTTGGCACTGGTACTGCTACCTACAAGTATGTCAACTATCTCTTCAATTTGATTCTATTTCTTGTGTCATTCACTTCTAATTTTAGAAAATACTGTTGCAGTACCTTTCTAGATTTGAGTTTGTATGTATATGTACATTCAATCTCATAACATTTGTCTTTCATCTTATGTCGGCTTAACTGCTTTCAAATTTAATTTGACAGGTTTTGCCATGTACCCCTCGGTTTTTTCATCTGTTGCTCAAATAAAGTGGATCAATCCCTTCAAGAGAAAATTTCATCAATTGGTCAGTGGTGGAAAGAACATACGAAGGTTCTTCAGTTCTTATAATTCATGAATGCATGCTGTGTAATTGTTTTAAATTACATAGTTACTTGCACATGATATTGCATTTACTTACAATTAGTAAGAAAACAAACACTTGGCTGGTAGAAATTTGTGCTATAAGCAGTATTTATTGTGTGATAACTTAAGAGACCATTGGTTTGAAAGGCCACTATTAATACCTTTTATTTTATCCCATGCTAATTGTGCAGTTTTGATATTATGAAATGCCTAAATTTTGGTAGTTTCAACTTTCAACTAACATTAGCTATCATTTTGAGAAGAAACTGATAAATATGTTGGAAAGGAAGTAGAGTTTGCATATCTTTGATTGGTAACTTGGTATTGTGTAAATTTAAATTATAAGATGTTCAGAAAAATCTTTATCTTGCTACATAAGCTGTCTTAGACTCAATTTATTCAGAAAAGTTTGACACTATGTTGTGACATGAGTTATAAGTTTAATGTGCTTTTCTATCCAAACTGGAAGAATAATTATTTTTTTGGAAGCACTAGACTGTTGTTTTCATGTGAATGCTGAATATTGACCAACTTATACATTCAATGTAGGTGCGAGTTTTACTCATACCTTAGGTGAAGGGTGCACACATGTGCTGGTAGATCAACTCATGCCGTTGAAGAAGGATCTCGTTGATGCTGTTGTGGCAAAAAAATCTTGTGTTCTCAAAAGTTGGCTTGAGGTATATAAAGCCTTTAGGTTAGCATATTTGTTCTTAACTTTTCATTAATCTGTTGCATTCGAATTATTACATGTACTTACAGTTTGAAGCACGAAGGTTACTTTCTTACATGTCATATTTGAATTTTTTTGTTTTATTGTTTTATTATTTCTTAACATGTCCTTTTAAAATCTTTTAAGATTGATGTATGTAGCATTGTTTAACAGTAGAATAGGTTATGTAAAAGGAGCGATGATGTAATGGATAATTCTGGAAGATTCTTTTATAGTTTACACAGCAATAATATACTTAGATCTCTGTTACCTCCTTAAATTGTCAGAAGGATTTGCCAAAATCAATTCAAGATTAAGTTACAATCATGAGTTCATAATCATAACTTTTCATGTAGCTTGTGGACCATTCTCTTGACATAAGAGTCTCATGATGTAGTCTACTTAAAAGTTTAGATTAGTGCTCTGAGAGTACGACAGTTTACATGTTCACTAGTTATTTTGTGTTTGTTAGAGGCATATACCCTGAACTGTATGCCAGAATTTGTATTCCGAGTCCTGGCCTATGATAATAGTATTAATTGTTGCTTATAGGCAAAACCATAGAATTGATAAAATTCATTTATCATAACAAATCATCAAGCATAAACATTAATTATAGCCTTGAAGTGTGAGATTTGATTGAATGATTCAGTCTGCAACCAGTAGAGAACTCTTTCTCGTGTTTGAAGTTTAACCTGTTACTGTTTGTTCCATTCCTTGTAGTTTTTTGCAGAAAAGAATATTAGCACCGAAATACCTAGCTGTCATTCGTAAGTATTGCTTCGACTTTGGAGTTTGGTTATGCTAGCTTTATATTCCATGTTCTTGACACCAGTTAAGCAAACTAAAGAAGCTTTCTTTTTCTTCTCTATTCCCTCTTCTTTCTCAAGCAGATATATTCCAACAGTATCAGTGGACGGAGAATCTATTAAAATTGCTGACCCTAGATCGCGTGAAGATTGCTTGAAAGGATACACTTTTTTGTTGGAGTCTGAGCATTTGGTACTTGTTATTCAAAGTCTTTTATACTCACTCTAAACCCAACTTAAGTACTTGGATTTTTTTTTTTTAATGTTCATATGTAAAGATGCAGGCTTTTTGAAACTATTAGATGGAAACATCTTGATATTTTTGAAGCATAGCTTGTCTTGACAATATTATTATCTTAATTCTTCTTCCTGCTTGCAGTATAAATTTCGGAATCAGCTAAAATCTTTATTGGAAGTGGCTGGTGCAAAAGTTGTTTCCACCGGAGATTTTTGTTCAAATAGTCAAGTACGTATTTCATTTCTTTCTTTTCCATTTATGAATTTTGTGTGTGAATGATATAGTTTTTATTAAGGAATTAATGGTAGACATAACATTAAAATTGAGGTCTTGGGACATGTAGAAATCAAAGGGGTATATGAATAATACAGAGTTGCATTACAATTTTAGTAAAAGAACAGGAGAGAATTGATGTAGCGGGAAAAATTGAAGATGTCATTACAGGTTCTAAGTTTAACTATATCAGTTCAATATCACAAAATGATGGGTAATTAAAGAAGATAGCACACAGGATATAAGCTAGGTGGTTAAAATGGATAAATACATCGTGGTTTATTTGTGACTGCAAATTGCATATGAAGCTCAAAGGGAAGTTTTATGGTATCACTATATTACTATACAAAAAACTATATTCTATATGGTAGTAAATGTTGAATTTTAAAGGAGCAACAAAAGGAAAAGAAAAGTGAGAGTTGTAAATTTGAGAGTATTAAGATATATATGGCTACACAAGAAATACATGATACATAATAATTGTATACTAAGGTGATATTAGTGTGGCATCAATTGTAGTAGAGATTATAGAAAATCGGTTAAGGTGTGGTTTAGAGACATGCAAAAAACCCCATTATTGGCACTAGTGAGGGGAGTAGTTTGTATGACTTTTAGCCTGTAAATAGAGGTAAAACAAAAAACAAAAAAGACATTGTAGAAAATTATTAAAATGGGTTTCGTGATGATTTATATCTGAGAATTTGATTTTTAAACAAGTTTGATGACATTGTATGATCCACACACTTGACTTCATCTAGTTGAATAAGTCTATTGTTGTTGTGACTATCTCGGCATCTCTACTATTATCCAGAGTTAGAAAGATAGTCATCATCGAATAGCAAAAGACTTCAAGTTCTTATTCAACAACTCTGATTTCTCTGTTTTAGACACTAGACATATTCTCTGGCAGATCATCTTTGCATGAAAGTTATGTACTTCAGTATTGTGATTCTCGCTTGTTTCTTGTAGGCTTCAAATTATGGAGAGGATAATCGTGTAGTTTGTGTCATCCCAGACGGACCAGCATGCAACGCTAATCTCTTTGATAAACTGAGTTCCTTGCTTAGAGTTAGTGAGATGGATATAATTTGTGCTGCTTTCAGTGGACAGCTAGATCTGTCTATTTTGAAATCACCATGCAGTAAGTATTCTCTGTATATCTCAAGTAATATATTTGCACGGTCCAAAACTTGTTTTTCTCTCCATAAATGAAGAACCCGAATCAGTAAATATTTCAAAATTACAGCTGTTTTTCTTTGCTTTATTATACCTATGTTTGCTGCTGCTGAGTGTAAAATTGTGTTTGCCCATCTCAATTTGCATCTTTTGAGATGTAACATCTCTGAACACATTTGTAGTAATGCATAGGCACTTGGAAATATAAGAACTGTCTTGATTTCTTTATTGGTTGATCACCTCATCACTGAATACACACATGTGCACACACTTACGTATTATTACATTTTATTGAAGAACCATGGCACAATCCAAAATTAAATATCTAATTACAGGGAATAAATCAACTAACTTAATACGAGATTCTACGATATAATCCCTAATTGTAGGGATGTAAATTAGCCTATTATCTTAAATAAATCAGCATGTTATCTCAAATAAATTTGTACTTCAGTATTACAATAACAAGCTCTGTGTTTTTGCAGTACTTGTTTCGTCATCATGCTCTACAGATGAGACAATTGTAGCAGATTCAGATACTGAAGTTGAAACAGCCACGTCAGCACGCTCAACTGAGGCATTCAGCAACGACAATAATGTAAAATATGGAAAAACAGAAGAAATATATGATGATTCTTACACTTTGGATAAGAGAAAACATGATAGTATAGAGGCATCCTCAGATGATGTTTTAACCAGATTGCCTGACACTAAACGTGCAAGAACAGAAACATCCTTGGATGGTGCTTCTGTCAGATCACATGATACCAACTTCAGGAAGGATAATGATGTTATCAAAGTAAAGAAAGACAAGGTTGATGATAATGAAACCGGAAATTCAGATGTTGTTTACAGCCAACATTTAATTGTTCGAGATACAAACATGCGGAGTAGCATAAGCACAGACAGCAGTTTTCCAAATTTTAAATGTTTCAGAAAGGTGTGTAGTTTTGAAGCCATATCTCGCTTTAAAAAGTGCTTATTGAAGAAAATTGAAACCGAACATATTTTGGTTTATGTAATTGAATTTTATCTTGAAATCTAAATGCCTACAAACCTTGTTGCTTCATGCAATGTCTATTATTAAATTTTAACATATATTACTAATGTCATGGTTCATGAAACCTGTGCCTACCCTGACCAGTTTTCTTTTAAATGGAATTTCAGGCACACACTCAATCTGGTAATAGCTTTGACAATCTTGTTCCATTTGCAAAATATCCATACAAGTGAGAATAATACTAAATCTGATATTATTTTGAACAAAAAATTAGGTTGTTTATGCTTCATTCCTTTTCTACTAGTGATAGGTTATTTGATATTTCATTTTTTTTCTTCCCCAGGGATTCTGACTGTGGGGATGATGAAATGTCCGAGTTAGTGAAGGAGGAGAAAAGGCGAAAGAAAATGGAAGCTGTCGCAGATGACCTATTTAATAATGAGAAGGTGAGTCTAATACTCTTCCCATACCCCCAAGAGAGAGAGAGAGAGAGATCTGGTCCATACATAATCTTATTGCTTATCTACCTTAACTTTTCACATGTCCTGTTTTAGGCAAGGAAACGTGGAACAGTTGGTTCACGAGGCACTGTTGGTTCTCTTCGTAGCATTCTTTCTTAGTGAAGGTAAATGATGAAACTTTAAATTAGTGCAAAACTTTATAAAAATAATATTTTGACCAGTAATATGACAAGGGTCTGATGTGATAAAAGATGGAAGTATAACACTACTTGGTATTACACAGATAAAAGAATAAAGATATTTATTTTACATTGCCGAGCAAGAACATATAAAGAAAGATTGATGCACTATTTAGCTAGGTCATTTATCCATTTTGATTGAGTATTCTATCAGTTGCTTCTAGGCCTTATGCAAAAGGCCAAACAAATTAAAGTAATGTTTTCACAATTTATTTGGTCTTTTGCTTTTTCCAAATGTGTGGTACTTGGTTAAATAATACCAGAGGAATGTTAGCAACGCTCTTTAATACTTTCTTTAACACTCATAATATATTATGTTACTGTGCCTTTTTTTCCTCTGATGTGGGCATGGTGAAATGCTATTTGCAGAGATTTCTCCAAAGATGGCATCAAAGATACTGCACACTTGATGCGAGTTCCAATTGACGGTCGAGTTTTTCACTTGTCTGCGTCTTGATTGAGAATGAATAGAGGTTATTGGCGGTATATGGTGACACTCTTCATCTTATCTTTGAGAGGCCTCTTGAAGGATCTATCTGGTTTCCCTTGTTAGCATATCAAGTAAAGCAAGAGTTCATATTTAAGATGAGTGAGATGTCTTTGTCTTGGATAGTGAATACTATATACTGCGGTGTGTTGATATAGATCACATTTTTCTAATTAAACTTTGTATGGCAATCCTAAACAGTGTAAATCATATTTATCTATTACTGTGTCACAGAGCATGTTGATGCACCTTTCGTATTCCTTTGGTGCCTGATTATAGGAGAAGTGAGATTAGAAGAACTACATCTAGTTAAAAGTGAGAATAATAACTCTGTCGAGTTTAACCACGAGGATTGTATTTGTTGAATTTGATTGAAATTTATTTGTGTTGTAAAGCTTTTTATGGCAATCATAATATTTGTTATTGTAACACTATATCAATACTATGGTTGATAAAAAAAAATGTTAATCGAAAAACAACGCAATCAGATACTAATAAGACGAAATAATAGCATAGATATATAATGTAAGCGTCTTTTTCGTTAATACCCTTTTGACCAAGTTTTGTAGCCTTAATCTTTCACTATTAATATTTATACGTCTTATAGTTTAAGTAGTGCTTTTGGATTAACTAAAGTTTGGATTTTAAAACATAGGACAGAATTGTGATAATATTAAGTCATTGTTCAAAAAATTCTTCTTTGAGCCAAAGAGATGAAAACCATCTGAGTGTAAGATAAACTATACATCCTAAAACTGATCAGACCTTATAAATCAGCTTTACCAATTTACATTTTATTTTAGTTTTACAATATATATATATATATATATATCCAAAATATCGATTTTCGGTACTGAAAATATAGAATATCAACATGGACTATAAATATAATGTGTAAGAGAGGTAGCTGAAAACCCAGAATAAAAATACAAGAACAATATCTCGAAGTGGTGGTGGAAACAAAAATCCATCCAAAGAGAAATCCCAATCAGAGAACACAAAAGAAATAAAACAAATTAAATAGTAATAATAAAGCAATGGGCATATTCTCCTAAGTAACAAATCACAGCCTAAACCTGAATTTACAACTACTGCTCTGAATTCTAATAGCACTATTGGCACTAAGGTTGTCCACCACAATCTTGCACCTAATCCTGAACTTGATTGTGAACAGTTTCAACTTCCCAAGCTTGATCCTCACAGGCTGCTTCACCTTCAAATTGAGGGGCACATTTGCAGTTTCTTGCAGCTGCTGCTGAAGGCTACTTTGCAGGCCAGTAGCATCTTGTGTTTGTCCAGTGAGAGGGATACTAAGCACTGTGGTGTTGCGGTGACCTTGGTAGAACTTTGGCAAAGACCCTTCACACAGTTTTGTGTCATCATACCAAGCACTTATGTGGCTGCCACCTCTATAGTATATTCCAATCTTCTTGTTAGGGTTTCTGGCAGTGATTGTCAAGTTGAAAGTGGCAGATAAACTGTTGTTGTCAGAGACATCAAACTGTGTGACTCTAATCTCATCCACTGAGTACTTTGGAACCTTTGGTCTGAACACAAGGTATAGTATTCCAACTGTGATGGCAATGGCCACAATCAGAATCAGCAATATGCTTATCAACCAACAGAAAAACCTGCAGCAGCAGCTTCTTCTTTTCTTTGGTGGCCTAGAATGCATCACTGGAGTGGTGTGTTCTGGAGGATTTTGTTGCTGTTGTTGCTGTGGCACTGCTCTCTCTGGATCACCTGCATCAGATTTAGACATGCTTCTTGGCACCAAGGGTGCTGAAGGGTGGTTTGGTGCCTCAACATCATAGTCAGGGTGAATTTTCTGAGGGTCTGCAGCCATGTTGATTTGGTTTAGGACAAAGAAGTTGTGCTTGAGGTTGGTTTGGTTGGTTTCTTATACGTTTTGTTTGGAATTAATATGTATATATATACACACACAGAAGCCAAGGTTGACATAAACACGTTTTGAGCAAGTCATGGATTATAAAGAACAGTTCTTGAAGCTTCCCATTGATGACTCCAATGGCCAAAAGTGTGACTTTATATTTATCTTTAGAGTGAACTTTGTTCCCTTTCACATCTCACATGCACGCTTCATTCATAAAATTAGAATAAAAAATAGTGTTTGAAGAAATTGAGATTAAAACTGTTCAAAACCAATAACCTCTTTCCTATGTCATGTTAAGGTTAATGTTCAATTTTTGTGTCTTTATAGAAATAAGAAATAATGCCGCCGAAGGTTCTTTCTTTAAGTTCTTGCTTTCTCATTTGCATGACGTAACTGTGATATGCTTTCTAGACCATTTTCCTTTGCAGGTCAATTACTCGGTTACATGAAATTCTACCAAACACTTCAACCTAAACGGCTATACCAAAAATAATGAGGATATAAGAGATAGGAAGAAAAAAAATATGAAAATGATGCATAAGAAAAAATTATAGTAATTATCTAAAATCTATGGATCACATTGTTTTCTTCTATTAAAAGGAAAAAGGATTAAAGTTCCACGAGAGGAATATAAAAATGTGTATGAAATATTTAAAAATTATTGTCATGGAAGTACCATTAGATTCTTTTAAGTTATTGTGTTATAAAAGATAGATGTTTGAAAAAAATAAATAGCGTGTTAAATCAGGCACTTAATAAAAAATTGAACTCAAATAAGAAAGTTGATTTACTAAAATATTACATATTATTATTTAGAGCAATACTGACATTTTCAATAAATTTCAGCTATTTGAGAATATTTGTCAAACGAAAGGAAAGTCACTATTCTTTTCTCTGGGAATTAGTATTGAACAAACACGTCGAAATAGGATATTAAAATATTGATAACTACTACTAAGTTTTTTTTTCTTAAATGTGTTTTTCTCTTCCCTTTTTTAATTATTTTAACATTTATATAATTCATTTTTATTTCTACTTCAATCACTTTTTTTCTTTTTTTACAGAACTTGCTGGTAATACTTGCAATATATTTTGGCTCGTTACAGCATTATGTTTTTGAAAACAATTTTTTTATCTTAAACATTTAAAAACAATTTTTTATGAATAATTAAAAAATAATCAAAAGGAATAGTTAATAGGGTCTTTAGTTATTTCATTGTTTATTCCACATTAAAATGAAGTGTAAACTTTAAATTGAAGGCATTAATAGTCAATGACTCTAAAACAGGTTATAATGCCAAACCATTGCTTAGTTTAATTATAAGGCATTTTCTATTTCTTTTTATGGGGGTTTTAAGTCATTGTTGAATGAAAAGAAGTAGCCATACTCTTAATGTTTGAAACGGAACTTCATAATTAATCTCTTATTCCATTAGTCAGTAATTTGTATCCTCTTTGTATTAAAATATAGTCCAATGAATTTAGCCACCTTAATGGTTTGGTGAGTAGGTTAGCAAACCCACATGAATACAATATATATTTTATGTTAAACAAAAGTAGTATTATAATTTTATTGTAATAATTCTTGAGCATATAAACTTTTTATTGCAATGAATCATAATAATCTAAATATTTAAACATTTGATTAAGGTAAAATAAAATAAGTCAGTTTATAAAAATAAATCGAATATAAATTTATTTTTTAATATGATATTATCTCCATAATACTTAATATGTATCTGTCCGTGAGATAAGACTAATTTAATTGTGTAAAAATCAACCTTAAACTCAATTCTTAGTATTAAAATTTACAATTAAAAAATCATTATTGTGTTTTCCTTGACTTGAACGAAAAGCTGAAATATCCGTCAAAAAGTCTTAAGTCTCTACAATATATGAATAATTTTTTGCTTTACAAGTAAAACGTTTTGGGTAGTTTAAGCAACAAAAAGTTGTTTTTGCCCTAGATACGCGTCTGTTCAAAAGACCAAGTCAAAGCCATGCCTTTAAAATTTTAATTACTATTATTATTATTATTAAAAGTTGATACGAAATCCAAATCCAGTTCAAAGTTACATCATTATTATAACTATAAAGAAAATCATTATTACAGAACTCTACTTTTCAATTTTTATTAATAAAATAAAATACGTACGTTAAATAATTAATTAATAGTTTGAATTGAAGGCAATGATGGAAAAGTAACACAAAGGGGAAGAAAAGACTTTTTAAGAGTTAAATATAGTTTGTATTATCATTGGTTCAACTAAGTTCTAAATCTTTGAAACATTGATTTAAGTTGATACACAAATAAATAGAATTTGAGCAATCACTTGTTTAATTATGTTTGATACACAAATGGAGTTTATAATCTTCCTCTGTGTATGATATAATATTCTGCCACAACACAACTTCAGGAAGAATGACACAAATTGTTCATAACCAGAAGAGGAAATGGAAAAGAAGATGAGAGATCAACTTGAATTGGCCTTGATGAAACAAGAAAAAAGAGTTGCGAGTAAGCAACTCAAAACTACATAAGAAATGTCAAACTCGTTGAATATCTAAGATACAACACAAAAAGGTGGAATTCATGCATAATCATCACACACACACCCCCTTATCAGAACCAATCCTGCCACGTCCAATGCCACTGCTGTGTTCGTGATCACACTCTCTTCTTTTGCTATTCAAATTCTTCTTCTTCTTCACATCAGAGGACAAATTACATTCCAAGCTTTTCTGTCCCTCTTCTCTTGAGCTCAATCTTGAAGTCCAGCAATCTGCTGAGTCAGCAGAGTTTGGTTCCCATGAAGAGCTAGAAATGGCCCCCCACTGATGTTGGCCACTACTGCTCACACTGAAGCTGTTGCTTCCTGAAGACTCTTGGTCATCCATGTCAGCCACCCCACCACCCCTCTTCACTGTCACATACTTGTGCAAGCTTGGTTCCATCACATCACCACCAACTCCTACCTCAGATTCTACAAAAGGGTCCTCCTTGGAACCTTGCACTTTCTTTCCGTAGTACTCATTCATGATAGATTGTCGAGTGGATGGAGTTTTCCTGTCCTCATAGAAGGCAGCGGAGAAATTGGAGTTGTTGGTGGTGTAGCTGAGATCGCCAACAGCTTCAAGGATAGAACAAGCCTTGGTTAGACAAGCTGGGAGAGATGCAGAAGAAGGTTGTTGTGTTGGTGTGTTCTTTTGATGGAAGTTCTGGATGTCCTCAAGCAGTGAGGAGGCATAGGAATGTGTAGGATTCCCATTCACCAGAGCTTCAGGATTCATGTCTAGATCTCTAGATCTTCTAGAAGATCTGCTTCTTGTTAAACCTTGTGGTTTAAGGTTGTCAACCCCTGATGAAGCCACTGTTGTCTTCACCACAGCACTATCTGAAGACAAGTCCTCATGCTGCTCCTTTGTCTTGCAATTCACACTCACACCTTTCTCCATTGCAACTCTGCCATTTGGTTTCTGCAGTGGCAATGGCAAAAGATCATCTTAATACCATGTAATCATTAGCTTTCCAAGTTAATCTAATTACAAAAATAATTAAGGCTTTCTTAGTACCTTAATCAGGCCAATCATTGAAACTTCCATAATTAAATTAAATAAATGAATAAATAGGAAAGGTAATGATTGCAATTTACATGAATGCTAAATCACAACAATAACACAATTCTTTCCAGATACCAAGTGATACCTGCAAGGCTTCTGCTTCATTCTTGGGCTTGTTTTGTTGCATCTTGCTGTTAGTATCAACCTCACTAAGAGGGTTTCTTCTATAGGGAGATTGTTCTGCTTTCCTTGAGGAGTTGTTACGGCTAAGAGAGGGTTGTTGGTGGTGCTGATTCTCATTCAACACTCTAGAACTTCCCACATTCCCATTAACTCTTGCAGGAGACTGAGCACGTGGTGATGCGGCACCCCTTGAGCCAACATCTCCAACATTTCTCTTAACAGTGATCCGCTTGGTGCCAGATTCTCCACCACAATTGTTACTCTTATCCATAGCCAAAGATGAAACAGTGGCAGGAACGGACACCATTTTCCCAGGCCTAGAACTTGCATTGTTGTTGCTTGCATTTGCACAAGTGTCAGATGATCTTCTACCAGGAGATCTGCTCACTCTTCTTTCTTTCCCACTGGATTGGTCTCTTTCCCTACTTGGGGTTCTTCTCCTTCCCTGAGACCGCCTAGGGGACTGGCGGTGGCGGCGGCTCTCCGCCGCCACATCGTTCTCCTCACGGCCACTGCCCTTGGCTCTCCTCTGGTCATCCTCAGCAGAAGTTGTGTCATTGTCACAGTTATCAAAATCAAAACTTCTCTTAGAGCCAGAGTACTTTCTACAAGAGCTGCTTCTGCTGAGCCTCCCACACTGGATCAGAATTGCATCCACCTCTTCTTTGGAGCAGCTTGAAGTCCTCACTCCCACACCAACGTTTGGAGTGGAAGGCGCAATCTTGTTAACCATGGATTCTTCATTGGTGGAAGCCCCATCACCACCTTGTTGTGGTGCTGGTGACTGAGCAATGAAAGGTGGGGACTTGGAGGTTGTTGTTCTTTCCCTATCATCATGGCTCTTCCTGTGTTTGATGATGAACACCTCTTTCCTCACTTCACCTTCGTCTTGTGGTGCTGCTTCTGGGTCCTGTTTCTCTTGCAGTGTCTTCTTCCTGAGGCTCACTTCCGGCTCAGAGGGTTTGGACAAGGTGACACTGACACAGTTCTCAGATGAAGTAGAGGAGGACCCCTTCTTCTTGCTCAAACATGTACCCATAGAGAAAGGGTGGTAAATGACAGAGAGAGTGAGATAGAATTTGAAGCCACGGAAGGAACAGGGGCACCCAATAAGAGAGAAAAAGAAGCTTAAGAAGAAGATTTGAATTTCAATTAGATTTGATAAAGCTACAGAGTACAAGAAAGGTTGTGGCTCGTGGAAAGTGAACGTTCTCCAAGAAACATTTTTTATGAATTATACTATATTAGTATTAACTTTAATACTGAGGAGGAGAATGAAAGATAGAGGAAAAAAATTCAAATTTTGTTTGACCCAGATGACCCCACTGAGACAAAACCTTCAATTTGTTAGCTTTTTCTGAAATTACTAAATAATTTGCAGAAAAAATTGGATCTTGGGTGCAGATGCCAGATGGGTATCTCCAACGTAACATGTTGTGTTTGTCCTTCTCTCTCAGGATTCAAATTCGCATGATAACGGCTTAATTTGTACAGATAAAGAAACAGGTAAACCGAAAAAGTTGCCTGTTTTTTTGCATTAAACGGTTCAAAAAAATGAGCAACGGCTATATTCGTTTGGGGGTTGTTGTTGGTATTTGGGCCTTCAACAAGAATGTTTACACTCTCACTCACATGTTCACATGCATCTTCTTCTATGCATTTTATATACCATTGTTCTTTCAAATTTACCCATACAAAGTGTAAACTTTAAAATAAATAAGAATGTACATTCTAATTTTAGTCTCCTTTAGTTTTTAGTATGTGATTTTCTTTTATGCCTTTACTTTTTATCCCCGGTTTGAGTCTTTATATTTCAATAAACTCTCAATTTTTACCAAATTTTTAATTTTGTATACATTTTTTTTCAATTATAGAAGGACATTTTAATTAAAATGTAATAATTATAGCTTTTAATAAACGCTCCACCACAACTGTTATTTTGATCCATTGGGATTTATTAATGAGTAATTAATAAGCATGTAGAACTTTGTTCACTAATCCACCCAAAAGAAAACTTCATTCTGGCATTTGGTTTCCCACATTATTGAAACGAAGTTTAATTTAAGTTTAGAATGATGTACAAAAAGAAAGTCATAAACTGAGATTATTGGCAGTGAAAAAGTGTGACGGAAAAGTTAGATGAACTATTCTTTATTGAATTGAAATATGAAGTACCAATAAAAGGCTATCTCATACCTTTAATAAAAAGTAAACTATTATAAATATAATACATAAATTGTTGCTACATAAATACTCATAATTGCAGCTATCTAATACCTTATCCCCACGTCTTTCCACAGTGACACCACTTATGGTTTGGATATGATTACACGAAAACTTAATTATCAAAAATTAAAATTTAAAATGTCCTTTTTCCTGTTTTTTTATTCAATTTAAATTTCAAAATTAGAATTAATAATATATTTTAAAATTAAAATTTTTTAAAATATTAAACTTTAAATTATTGAAAGAATAAAACAAAATAAAAAAAAAAAAAAACTATTTATATCACCGTACAAAAGAGATATCTTACTTGTTAACTATTTTTAGATAATTTTACTTTATTTAATAAAATAATTAAAAATTATTATATCATTTTTTATTTTTAAAAAAATATCATGCATTATTTTAATACTTATAAAATTGTATATATTTCTAAACTTTATTTTTTAATATTATTATTACGACATTGTATATTTTTGAAACTATATTCTCTTAATGTAATGAAAATATGGATATATATATGCAGTGTTCTCACTAGCAGTAATAATTAAATAATAAAACTAAAATTTGATTATTTAGTTATTAATTTTTTTTACAATCATGTTCTTTATTAATTTGTATATATTAATTAAATTAAAAAGTGATCAATTACTTTGTATATAGTTTATTTAAAGTTTATATAAATTATTTATATACTTTCTCACAGGTTTTTGTGACCTTGACAAAATGGGTCAAATTATAATTTTTCATGTGTGCTTTGTTATCATTCCTAACTATAGTGGACTTGGAATTCCAAGTTGGTATTTTCTTTTTCTTGCCTTCTGTGGAAAGTACCAAGTCCCAGAAATGGTAAGAAGAGAATAAAAGGAGCCTCTGACTTCCTTAAACCAAGTTTCTAGAGGTTTAAATTTTAACGTTTTTGAAGATTAGTTTTTTTATCAGTATCAAACATGTGAAATTATTTTCTCGAACAAATACCACTTTTCAAAATATGTTCCTAATATAAAATTGTAGTTTAAAAATTAATTTTTGCGGAGGATAAAAAAATTGGAATAGGTGTAGAGAGCAGAAAGGAGAGGGCAAATCCGCTTTTTTGTCTGACCAAAATCAACTGGGTTTTGCTTTATGTCCCTATGAATTTAAATCTGCACTCCCATATAATGTTAAATGACCAATTTGCTATTGGTCGGATGTGAGTGGTAATGTGTTATTTTGGAGCATTTTCGGTTTGGAGTATTCGCAGTGGAACAAACCCAATATTTGGTGTGCTTGGTAGTCGTTGGAGGTGATTAGTGATTGTGTTGGTTTAGGCAGTTGTTGCTTTGTTATTTCACCCCGTTATGGAGTGCAGGTTTAAATTTTTGGAGGTGAAGAATGGAAAACCTAATTAAACTTGAATTTCTAATTTTTTTTTACTTGGGAGATTAGCCCAATTCAAATTTTAAAAGTAATTTGGGTCAATTCTTCTTACACCTCCCTACTTTCGTCCTCTATTTACTTAACAAAATGACATATATCTTTTATAAAATAATAAATCTACAAAATGACCTATATCTTTGATAAAATATTAAATAAATCTTGCATCCTCATATCTCTTAATCTAAAATACAATTTTTAAAATTCCAGATTATATAATCTAAAATAAAAAATATTCTTTTTTTAAATTGCGTCTTCTGAAATATAAAAATTATGTAATTCTAAAAATTAAAAATATATATATTTTAAATTGTACAATTTAAAATAGAAAAAAATTATTTTTAATATTTTAAAAAATATGGATGAAGAAAGAAAGTATGGAGGCACAGAAAGAATTAAGCAACAATTTGGTTGGGAAAAAAGTAAAATGAGTTATGTGCCTGTGTTTGCTTAAAGAAAAATAGAGCAACTGTTTCCTTCATCCCATTATTTTGTCTATGCATTCTGATGAAATCATCTTTTTTACAATTATCCAAAAATGCTTTCCATATATATTAAAGAGCTTCAGCATAAACGTTCTAATAACATTCCTGAAAACTATATTTCAAAATGAGGATTCTGGATATATTATCTACAATACATAATTTAGAATAAAGTTATTTGAAATGCATTTCAAGTATTTACTCCGAAAATACTAAAATTTGAAACCTTTTAGGTCCTTTCTAGGAAGTCTTTACCTTTAAAAATCTTATTCTGAAATAACCTTCTAAACTTAATATTTTAACATCAACTTTATGAATATAAATTTATTAAAATTAATGATTTTAAAACTCACACCTATAAGACACTCAAATATGTTATTACCATTATAACCATTTTTTTTTCATTCATTAAAATAACATAGACTCTATTTGATATGATCTTGACATTCTTGCATATTATAGACCAGTGATTTTAAGACACATTTAACGAAACCAATGATAAAAACTTTAGAGTATGAACAAACAACATAAAAATACGAAAACATATTAACTATATTATTAATAAAAAGAAACCAAGCTTTGAGGGGATTTAAACTTAGCACTGGCATTTGCAAAATTTCCTCCGAAAATCTTGGGCACGAAATATAAACTTCTTATAATACCATAGTTTGAGAGACAGAAAGCATTCACATATAATGTCTGAAAACACTCATAGATAATACCTAAATAGGAGTTAATTCGCTTACACCCACCAACCGCTCTACAAAATAACCAACAGAACAGAGCAAATCAAACCCCTGTGGATCCAAACCCACCCTCACCTCTCACAGTTTCGTCCAAATCATCAACCTCGGTGACACTCGGAGTCACAATCTTCTCAATGATGAGTTGCGCAACCCTATCTCCAACCTTCACTTCAAAATCCACATCCGAATGGTTGAACAGTATAACACCAACCGGGCCTCTATAATCCGCGTCAATCACCCCGGCACCCACGTCGATCGAGTGCTTCCATGCCAACCCGGACCTTGGAGCTGCAATTAAACCCTAAATTTAAATTAAACCAAAAAGATGAAGGCAATAAAAAACTGTAAAAGGCCTTAAGCGGAGAGATCTTTACCAACGCGCGCGTAGGTCCCTTCTGGAACCGCGATGCTAATGTCAGTGGCTACCAGAGCCTTGCCTCTAGCCGGCACCTTCGTCTCCACAGCGCTGTCAAAATATCATCTCATGATTTTCGAATGACTTATTAATTAAAAGTAAAAGTAAGAAACAGAGAGCGTAGTTCGAAGCTATACCTAGAGAGATCGTAACCGGCAGAGAGAGGGGAAGCCCTGGAGGGCAAAACGGCCTTGTCGGAGAGCTTTTTGACGCGCAGAAAGGGAGGGGTTGAGGACACGTCGTCGTTTTGGTGGAGTTTAGGGATTTTGGGCGATGGCTGGCAGGAGCCGTTGGCGGCGTGGGAGTCTGGTTGAGGTTGAGCCATTACAGAAACTGAGCGATGAGTTTGAATGGATAAAAGTGAGGTGGGAGGTTGGAATGGAAGGTAGGGTTTATATAGAAGAGGAGGAAGAGGAAGCGAAAAGGCGCCGAATGCTCTGATCGGACCAAATTTTCCCGCCATTTTATTTTTCGTGGGATTTGAATGGTCAAGAAGCAAAACGTCCTATAAGGCAGTGTCAGATGCACTGAGGAAACGTTTACTCCTCATTCATCCCTCTTATACTTTTATTAAATTGCCTTACCAGCAAACTTAATTATATTTATATTTACCAAAATAATACGCAGTAAATTCCGTTTGATAACAGTGACATTAAAAAACTACTGAAATTACAAAAATGCTTCTACTCACAATTTTACTAAAAACTACTTGTACAATATTTCGTGATTTATTAGAAATAGTTCTCACTTCCAAAATTTAAGAGATAATATTCCAATTCTAATAATCCTACGGTAAAAAAATACAATTTCAAATATCGAACTATGAAACTTAACTTATCAAGTTACAACAATATATTTTCATATTTGTAATCAACTTCCTAGTACAAATTATACTAACTAAAAATTCAGCTACAGGTAAATGCGTGCAAGTCAAATGTTTTTAACAATTTCAAAAACTTAAAAAGAGGATAAAATAACTTTTCAGAGAAAATGTTAATTTAATATCGTTTACCTTTTTCTTTCTTCTCTACAGAACCAATTTTATGCAGCAACCATTTAAAATAACATATTAATTATGTCAATTGCCAAATATGTTTTCTTGTGTCTACTTCATGACACATTTTGTATTATTTTCAATTTCATACAACTGCAAAATGGCACTAACAAACCCTCACAGAAAGCTTAAGGCTTGCAATCAAACAAGAAACAAAACTTTAAACAACTTTTGGATCTAAATGAAATTATCAGCTCTTTAAACAAATATACCATCAACACAGATATCATATCACAATATTCTAAATTCCTAATGCCTAAGGTTTTTTACTTGTATAAATTTCTCTCGTTCAACTTACTTCTAAATTCATTGGCCACGAAAGCTCCATTCATTTTACTTTCTCATTTGGTATTCTGTTAACTTGTTTGAACTGACCCCATAACTTCAATTTATTTTGTCAGCTTAATAATTAAATTCACGCATGCATAGATAAGACGTATTTTACACCTACTTCAAGTAGGAGAGACTTAATTACAGTGTTCTTTCTTTCTCATTCTTTTGCAATTATGAACCTTTTACATGAAACTCATTTTCTCAACCTTTCTATTCTTTATATCGACAAGGAATAAGGATACAAGGCTTACAATCATTGACTATTGCGAACAATCATTTAGATGGATCTGAATTGCAAATAATAGTGTCATTAACCTTATTAGTTTTGTGCATGAATCTAAATTTTGTAAATTGGAATTATAAGTCAAAATCTTTGACAGCTACAATCTTAATATCTTCACAGATCAGGTAGTGAAATATAGGAAGCATAATCTCTTCTAAACATTTCACATAAGAATAATAAGAAATGACAACTTTTTCTAGCATCCAGGCTGACAAATTCAATTTCCTACTATGTCATTGATAAAGCAAAACAAAATGTTGACATCAGGTTTTCATACAACCTTTTTGAAAATAATTGTCACTTTTGGAGTATCAGTTTATTTTTTGTAAAATACTACTAGTGTTGTTTTTCAATATGAACGACAGTTTCAATACTAAAAACACTTACGGACTTGCATCCAAGTCCCTATGTTTTCACAAATACCAACAAGTGGAATGAAGGCACAATGAGGTGAGAGAGGGTAATGTACCCAAATGAACCGAGATTTCACAAAACTCACAGCATCTCATAATTAATCCCTGTGCATAATCTTAAGGTGACTATTACATATTCATGATAGCTTCAACATCCACCACGGTTGCTATTGTCTCATTGCACAATTCCTTTCATTTTTCGGAACAGGACAAACAGTCACATTCTGCCTAATCTGAACTACATATTTCCTTCACCATATTCTTCAAACAAGTAATTGATGGATGAATATATGCTGAGATCTGAACACCCGTGTGCAAGACATTATGAACCTTTAAAATTTCAATGGCACATTGTAAGCTAAACAAAGATACTAAAAGAAGAAACAGTAAAAACACCCCTTTTGCCATGACACAATGCAACAACAGTAATATAACACGTTCAACAACCAAACTGATAACCTTAAAGGCCTACAAAACTACCGACATTAAAGCCATTAAATTCAAAATGCAAGCAGATAACACTGAATGCAAGACACGGTGCTGATATTCATGTTTCACTACCATCATTGTCTTCTTCTCAAGGCTGAGTAAACTGATGTTAGAAATTGGAAAGAAATTGAGTAAACCGAGTTAGAAAATTAGTGTTCTTCGGTTGGTCCGTTCACGTGGATTGTGATTCATACCCCAAAAATAAAATTCTTAGCTAAATCTATAAAAATCGTATCTTTCTTCCAACTACCAGTCCAATGCCTCCAACAAATCTGTCAAACAACAAACCATCAATCTTCCACAACATGGCCGAATACCAAAATAACAGCCACCACGGAGAAGACCGGAACAATCACCCCACATTAATTAAAAAAATAATAATTGTGGCACGTGGTGCCATATCAGCGGTTGTCAAGTGGAATGTGGGAGTGAAAGAAGAGAGGTTGTCTAAATATCGGAATTCTTATATTTATGTTCACCTCCCATTTATTTAATTTATAGATGTAGACTCTGGGTGTGGTCGTCTACATAGTAACTCATGTGAACAAGTTAAGACAACTTTACAGAAAAGAAAAGAACTGAAATAATAGGTTAAATTTCACGTCTTCTTGGGCATCCTCATAGAAGTTTCAAAGTTGTGATGGAAGTAGAAATTTGGGATTTAGTTATTGGTAGTGCAAATAGTAGAAACATCAAGATTATGATAAAGAATGTGAGTTCTGAAAAATCAAACAGTGATATGCTGTATTTTGTTTGTGAAAGGTGGAGCAACTATTCATAGCCGACACCCTCTGCAATTAGTATCCAGAAGGAGGAGCAACAATGGAATCTGGTTGTATTTTTGGATGGATTATGAAGTGCAGATTTAAGCTCTTGGCTTGTTGTTGTCTGATGGTGTTTGTATTTACACTGTATAAATATTGATGTTTAATGTACAAAAATATATTGTAGTCTGATTAGCTAATTTGGGGTTGGCCTGTTATGATAGCTGGAGTCAATAATTAAGGATTCAATTAATACTTTTGAAATATCTCGCAAATGGAATGGCTTGGGTGATGTTGGTTGAATTTTACTTGAGGGGCACCCACCTATTTTCCCATTCTCAAACAAAACTTGGAGCCAATCTTATTAGGGGATCCATACACATCATAACATCCAAAAGTTGATCCAAAATAACATTCACGTCTCTAATTTTCTCATTTTCAACAAAATTTGGGGCCACTCTGATCAAACGCTTATCATAATATCCAAAAGATATTTCTACGTATCGTTATTTATTCTAACCATCCCGTGGCACCCAGGTCAACATTTTCACTAACTTTCTATTGTAAATTCTTTAATTAGACTTTAAAATGGTATGAATTGAAGTGACTGCATCATTACGATATCAAGTGTATATTGACCGACATCGATACGGGCATAGTTAGCGACATTGATGGGTTCTAGTTACATAATTTACTGCTGCCATCCTCAAATTAACCTTACGATAAGAACATAAACTAATGTTTACTGTTGTGCCAAGTGTTTACATAAAAAAATGCGTAGAAGGTTATTTTCCTATAGTTCATGGTCGCCAACCCACCCTAAGTACAAATTTCATAATATATCTAGCAAATTTCATAATAGTATATCTGCAGGTTTATTATCCTATTTTCATGGCTGAGAACCATCCAAGGTTAGAACAAAATCTAAAACAAACATTGAGTCGACTTCCTAATCAATCAGGAGATTGACTCCAAAGGTGCAATTTTCTTTTTCATTTTCCAGCGAATCAACTAGAAGAATTTTGTAACGAAACAATCCCAATGTTTGCATTGGTAGTTTCTGATGTGCCAAAGCTTCGGTTAAGCGACTCAAGAATCTCAAATAGCTTCACTATATAAAGTAAATCCAATAACTATGAAAGAATATCCAAGCATTCTAGACATTGATGCAGAGTAAATCCAACAACTATGAGAGAATATCCAACCATTCAAGTCCAGAAACAGGATATCGAAATATCAAAATGGAGAAAACAAGTGTAAAAAACTTCTTTTGCCATATCCTAGCACCTGGCGAAGTCATTATGGCTTCAAGTTAATGATGTACAATACCAAAATAAAAAGAACGGATAGCTAAATAAATGTTACTCACAATCATCAAAGTATATTATTACTCAAATATATTATGACAAGCTGCCAAAGAACTTAACTTGAGAGGTTACCTGAGGCACTTCATTCATTTTCTGCTTTTATAACTCAGTAATAACTCAATCTAATGAAGATAACAAGCTGCCAGAGGACTTTGACTCAAGCAGGGAATCCTATGTTGATATGATATCTAATGTACTTCACTAATTTTCTATTTTACTTAAAATCTAACTTTTCCTAGTTTTAAAAGGGGCAAGAATTCAAAAAGTCATGTGATACGAGTAGAGAGAAAAACCATTGTCCATCATGAACCAGTTTAGTAACAAACTGGTTCTACATAGGATGCAATTTCTTGTTTGCATAACACAGGGAGGTTTATGAAAGATACCTCAAACATTAAAAAAAAAAAAAAAAAAACTGTAGAACCCTCACCTGCCGGCAGATACTGTGGATTCCCTTGGCCATCACCACCATTTGAGATAATATCTGCTAGCTATTCCTTGCCTATTCCTTGCCTGCCTAGTTTCCACTGTCAAACTTCAAGTCACCCGCATCAGTTCGACTTGGCATGAATCGCTGTAAGACAATATTGCATCTTACTTTGTCTATTTGCCTCGGAAAATAAATCAGTAATGGTTCATCTTGTGGACCCTGGCTAACAAAAATTGGAATGTGATTTAGGATTTAGATTTCAAACAGTGATTCCAACATAAGATTTAGGGTGTATAGTTTGGTTTTGATCAAAGCTTTAGGGTTCAAACTGTGGTTTCAATAGGAATCCAACTTTCTTCCTAGAGTTTACAGAATAGAGAGTCAATCTGTTGAATATTATGAAATTGACCCATTGGTTGTTTAGTATATTTTTAACCTTTATAAAAACTTGAACAACACCATGAAAAGCCGTATCAAACAATGACATGGCTAAGGTACACACGCGAAATTACTATAGCTCCACATAAGAAGGATACCGAAACCATTCTCAATTTGAGGGTACAAGAGAACTTTACTGTGTTGAAGTTAAAAATATATTTGACGATGGCAATGCTGAACAAAAAATTCAAGCATGAAAAACCTTAGGAGTACAATTGATGTGTTATTCAAAACCAAAAGTAAATAAAGTGAAAGGATGCTACATAGCATTTGGCAACTACGTAAGTGAAATCAATTTTTGTGTTGCATCCTCCCACTCTCTGAACCAGCATAGGGGTCGATCACAACATTTATTACTGCTGGTTTCCGAGCAGAGAACGATTCTGAAAGAGCAAACTTGAGTTCATCCGGCGTCCCGACAAGATAGCCCTTTCCGCCAAAAGCTTCTATCAAAGCATGGTACCCTGCATTAGGGACAAAATCTGTGGGGGCAGGATCACCTTTGTAAGGTCCGTCTTTCTCCTCTGGGCGTCTGCGGTCGCCACCATATACACCACCATTGTTAAAAACAATCACAACCACAGGAAGCTGGTACCGAACCAATGTCTGGATAAAAGATAAAGCATCACGTGGCATTCTTGTATTCCGAAAAATTAATTGCGGCAGTTACAGCAAAGAAAGTAAAAACATGTACATTCATATTAATTGAGAGAACTTACATATACATATCATAATAACAACAATTTATAAACTGGAGATTAAATGGTTCGAACAAAAATTGAGTTTCTTAATTATTTAAACAAGAAACCCATTTAGATAAACTAAAAATCAACAACCATTATCATTTCAAACTTGAAGAAACTTATTTTCCTGGTTCGGGATAAAAGATATAAAACTTCTCCAAACTTTGGGAAAAGATAACCAAAATCAGAAAAAATTCAGAATTACAACAAACAAGAACAGCAAAACCTTGTTTAGAAGTTCTCCAAAGAAGCCAAAATTTATATCTCACATACTACTGAGATACTACACTTAGAACTCACGTACTTTCTCATCCATTTTGCTTTTTACTCTCTCCTACTCAAAGAAAATGAGCACTGGAATACTACTTTTAGCCCAATATAGGCTGAACCACTGTTCCAAAGACAGGGACAAGAAGGTAATAAATTCGTCACAATTAACGAATCCATTTACACCTTCAGGAACACCGTCGTAAAATCTATTCCAACAGATGGTAAATATGTTATGTCAATTCCAGGACTAGGTTCAGTTTGCATAGGACACGAAAAGTTATATAAATGACAATGTCTCTCTCACGCACACATACACACTTAATACACAATAACACTTAAGTAATTACTATGCTTAACTAACACACAAGGCATGCTGAGTCAAGAATGTACCTCAACTTCAATGGCACTAAACCCAAATCCAGAATCCCCTTCAACGGCAACCACAAGCCGGTCCGGAGAAGCAACAGCGGCGGCAATGCAGTAACCAAGACCAACCCCCATGGTCCCCCACGTGCCTGCATCCAATCTCGTCCGGGGCTCGGTCTGAACCAACACAGACCTTCCCACATCCATGGTATTTGCCCCTTCGGAAACCACTATAGGAGCAGGACTTCCCAAATTCGCAATAGCATCGCGTATAATCCTCATAGGCGTCAAGAAATTAAACGGCACAACATCCTTCCCCAATTGAACCTCCATCTTTACCACATTCTCCTTCGCCTTGTTGGAAATCGCTTGCACCCACGGATGCGTGTTCCCCAAGCAAAACGGATCATCCTTAATCTCCTTATTCAAAACCTCAATCACGTGCTTGGCATCACCCACCAAACCCAAGTGAGGTTTTTTCAGCTCAATCTCCTCCTCACTCACATCCACCAATATAAACTTCACATCCTTCGACCACTTCGGTGGCTCACCGAAGTGCAGAAGCCAATTCAACCTAGCTCCAACCACAAGCGCCACGTCACACTTCCCAATCGCGAGTGACCTAGCAGCCGTGGCAGCAAGCGCGTGAGTATCCGGCAACAACCCCTTCCCCATCGGAGTGGGGAGAAACGGAATCCCAGTCGCCTCCACCAGCTTCGTAAGGGCTTGCTCCGCACGCGCGTACGCCGCTCCTTTTCCAAACACAATCAACGGCCTCTCAGCACGTCTAAGCAGAGAAGCAGCTTCTTCGATCTTCGAATTGGGAATAGAATAAGGTTCGGGTTTCGCGCGGTTTTTTTCCGCTTCATCAGTTAAGAGTTGTTCCGCTTCGGATTCTGATATCTTTTGATGTAAGACATCGGTGGGGAGATCTAAGTAGCACCCACCAGGCCGGCCTGATTGGGCCCAGTCCAAAACTTGGGCCACACGGGCCGGGATTTCGGAGATGTGGGAGGCTCTGACGGAGAGTTTGGAGAAGGGTTTGGTGGCTTCGATCTGGTTGAGTTCCTGGAAGTCGCCGCGGCCGACGTCGGCCTGGTCGCAGGAGCCGGAGATAAGGACAGTGGGCCAGGTGTTGACGGAGCCATTAGAGAGGCCGGCGAGGCCGTGGACGCAGCCGGGGCCGGAGACGGTGAGGAAAACGCCGGGGCTCGCTGTGAGGTAGCCGTAGGCGGAGGCGGCGTAGCCCGCGGACTGCTCATTGTGGAAGGCGATGAAGCGGACCCCGAGGGCGACGGCGCGGTTGGCCAGCGACGTCACCGGAATTCCCACCACGCCGAACATGTGGCGCACGCCGAAGCGAACCAACGACTTGGCGGCGAGAACGTTGCCGTCAATCTCCATCGCCGGTGAATTTAGTGTTTCTGTTGTCGGAGCTGGCGTGTGACTTACGTGGAAATCTATTGGACTCTGAATGATGTTAAGTGAATTGTGCGATTTGGTTAACGTGCGGATCTGAATTTATATGCGAGTGGAAATTTTGGAGTTCTGTTGAATTTGGTACACGTTTGCCTTGCCTCCACCGAACCACATGACTTCATTCAGATAATTGATAACCCAGTGAGTGTAATTATAATTATCTGTAAAATAATGGTATTAATTATTTTAGATTTTTTTTTGTAATAGTAATATTAATAAATACTATTATTTTCTCTTATTTCTTATGCAGATATATAAATTTAGGAGGATAAAGGAAAAAAATGTGAGGCATAATTGTATTAAGTGACAAGAAACTAAAGCTTTTGAAGAAGCAAAGTTGTTCTTTGAGAGTTCTAGTACTCCAATCATTTCGCATGACTGCGGAGATTGGTACAACTGGTGTAACTTTATCTGCTCCTCAGTCAGTATTGACAAATTGTCATCTTTGACTAATTTGGTTTTTAAGAATAGTAGGTAATATTTTATTTATAAAAATTATGAAAAATACCGCATTTTTAAAGTGTGTAGTAATATATTAACAATTAATTTAAATTTAATTTGTAATAAAACTAAATATATATTTAATAAATAACAGTGATATATAACCTTAAATTCAGCTGATAATTAAATTTCATAACTCGATATTGAAAAATATATAATATTTATAAAGGTTGATATCTAAATCTTTTTAATTAACACATTTGTAAATCAAAATGATAAAACCTAGAATCTTTGATGAGTGTATTTTTTTAAATATAGAATAGAGATTAGTATCGATAATTAAGTATTCTATTTTGAAGGATAAATGCTTTTAAAAGTATGTTTGAATGGATAAGTATGTAGATGAATTTTAGGAGATAATTCATGTTTGATTGAATTAATTGTCGACAATTCAGTGATAATTTGTGAGATTGCATGAAAGTGAGTTTCTCACTCCCAGTATATTTGTATCGAAAATTAGATTAAGATTTGGTTGTTGAAGTATTTCTCCATTTTGAATGTGTTTTCACTCTCATAAAAGCCTGCAGAAATTGTTTTGCTATGTCATGCAACTACTTGACATGATAGTTGAGAAAAAAACAAAGAGAACAGTGTACATAAAACTTAATAATCAATTATGTTAATCAATTATGCTAATTAATTATGTTATAAAAACTATAATATAAGTAATTACAATAGTTTATACATAATCAATTATCATAATCAACTATAATTTTTATATATAATTTATTATATTATAAGTTTTATAACATAATCGAATGATTGATACAACATTATCGATTAATCGATATAACATAATCAATTATAATTACACAATATAATAA
>Ga0123340_1000329_pt1 | contig 28845 bp, 12 predicted proteins | sample SirMexnodulemix_FD_89961 | JGI IMG/M metagenome (GOLD analysis project Ga0123340, IMG submission 89961) | Root nodule microbial communities of legume samples collected from Mexico - Siratro Mexico nodule mix | ecosystem: Host-associated > Plants > Roots > Nodule | place: Mexico: Nepantla...
CAATATAAGTTTATAAAAGTAATACATTAATAAAATGGATGAGTCAAACAAAATTATCCATTTCAATTTAGATTACAATATTTTGTTAACTGAAGTATATATTGTTGATGTTTAGTCCTACGACTTCACAATAAGTCCAAAAGAGAAAACGTGTTGTGGGATAGTTTAAAATAAGATTGAAAAAAAATAATAAAAATTTCCCACTTGTTTAAATGTCTAAACAAAAAGAGTGAAATAATAAATGATATCAAAATTAATTTATATTAATTTAATATATTATATTTTTGCTTCTTAACGTAAAAATATATATTTTTCGTTTATGTCATAAGAAAATTATTTGATTTTACAAAATAAAAAGTAATTTTCCTCCTATTTCATGATAATTTGGAAAAATATAATTCCAACAAAAATCTTATTTTTTTTCGCTTGGTTTTCACTGTGAAACAAATAATAATGAAAAATAACATTTATATTTATTTTTTTATACATACTTATCTAAATAATTGGTTTGACTTTTTTTTTAAATCATTCATACTTCCAATTTCAAAACTTTTTTCTTCAAAGTTAAACCAATAAATTGTTAAAATAAATTTCAACCAACTACTCTCCATATACGTAACATTCGATCAAATTTACCATTTTCAACTAAAAACTTCAAAAAAAAAAATGTGTTTGTAGATATTTTTTATATGTTACTTAATTTTTCAATAACTAAACTTAAACTTATATTTACTTTCTTAACTCATCCAACATCAACTTGAATTCTTAACTCATTAAACATCTGCCAATACAAGTTGTGTTCCCAACATGTTTGATTTAGAATTATAACTAATAAGTAATCTGAAGATAATGCTCAAGAAATAAAAAAATAATTGTAAAATATGTAATAATACAATGTTTCATTGCTTATAGTACATTTTTTCATTATTTCTAATTCTTTAATTTACATTCCATAAATTAAGTTTTTGTTTTTAGTTGCCTAACTTGAATTACTTAATTGATTGTGGTTTTTTCACTATTTATTATTTAATAAATGATAGTTAACTGCACCAGTTTTGTTGAATATGAAATTTTACAAGTTGTCCATGTAGCTGGGGAAGCATCTACTTATACAAGTTGAGTACGCATTAATTTAAATTACGGATTCAAGGAAGGTGGAGATATTTAAGTGCTGCTTTGGGGCATAATATATTAGGAATTATAAATATGTTGATGAAATATCACATTAGAATTTCATTAATTACTTTTATTTTATTATTGTATTATAAAATGAAATTAAACATATTTAATTAAAATATCTATTATATTAAAATCATACAAGTCGTTTGATATTTAATTTTAAATAGTTGAAGCTAAGTAGTGCATTAGGTATTTCCATATATAATATTTCTCCCACATTGATCTAAATCATTAAAAACAAAATATCTTAGGCATTTGAAATTTTGTTTGAAAATATGTTCTTCTATCCAATATATTTATTAGAAATTCTAAATCGCCATAAAAAATTAATCATGCAATAAAAACATAGACAAATTCATTAATTCCTCATTTTTATACATCAAATTTTGATATAACACACTACACACATACATACATATATATACATACATACACACACACACATATATATATATATATATATTTAATTTATATTAAGCAAGAAATATGTTAATACAAATAGTTTAAACAAGTAATAAAATTTTCTTTTCTTAGTAAATGCTGAATTTTTAGTCATAAAAATAAGCATTTTAAAAACGAAATTTTGGTTCATTATTTAACAAGAGTCAACAAATTATGCTTAAACATTTAAATTATGGAGTCTAAGTAAGATTCATTGCTCCTAATGTTGTTTTAATGCTTTTTGTTTGCTTCTTCAAACAAGTTTCTTCTACATGGAAGTGGTTTCAAGGAAGGAGGATTGACATATTAGTTGAAAGTCAAACTCTTATAAGTATGGGACCCATATGTTTCATTAATTTTAAAACAAGAGATTAATTAGTTGATCCCCGTTTTATGATAGGGGATTATAGAAATTCATCATCGATTATCGTCAACGATATTACAATTAAGAGCGTAACGCTTCTGCAATTGACCTTTATATTCTGTCATCACTTGCAAATTCTTAAATTAACTATTTGGCGTCTATATTAAATGAATCTACTAACACTTTTCTATCCTCTTCAAACCTTACGTGTTTCCAATAATACTATTATCAACACAACTTATCTCTTGCATAGTTTTTTTTTTAAATGTATTTTTTTATGATAATAATGTTATAACAATGATATAAATAATATTGACTCGTTTATGAAAATGTCACTGAAATTACATTAACTGATTTCTTAAAAAATAAAAGGAAATTAATAACATTAAAAATAATGGAACAAAGTTACAAAACTTGTCATGATAATAGTATTTCTATGAAATAAATTTACCTTAATTTTTTTTTCTTTATATACACGAAATATTCCTCGTGGCAATAAGAACTTATATGTAGTGTTTGGTTATGGAAGTAAATGAATATACAAAATATTGAAAAGGAAATTAGTTAAAAAAATGTACCAAATAAAATTATCTTTAAACCTAATGCTTCATTCTTTTTAACCAAGTTGCGGTGACAAATTTAAAATTCTTGTTCCTTTTAAACCTATCAAATAATAACCATCTAAAAAGTGAATTTTTTTTTCTGTGTTTTCTTTTTTAAGAATAAGCACAATTACATGATAAGACGCTAACTGCGCATTCAACTTGCCATTATTCAAAGTCAAATTAATCCATAAATGATGAGTTATAGATAATTAATAGAGAACAAGTATTCTTTTTCTCCTCATGATAAGTCAATCTTTTCTTTTATCAAACTCAAACGTGAATGAAAAGCTTCCTTTTTTTTTTTTTTTGTTTTTACAGAACAAGAGTATATAACATAATTATATACATTCGAAACTAAAGCTCAAATCTATTTAATGCAAAACACACCCTCATGTGTAATGATCACTATAACTACATTAACAACTAAAAACGTATCTATAACAATAATTTCACATTGAGAAATTTTATTCTAATTTTATTTAAAAAATGTGTGAATTTTTCTTGTTGCGATTGAGTGAATATAAAAATGAGAAGTTAAATTGAGTATTTTTACAACAATTCATCCGTTTTTACAATTTTCTTATTGTAAGAATGCATATTGAGTAATAAAATAATTTATTTGTTTTTTGGATATAGGTTTTGAGGTCTCAATCATATTTTTGTTTATATTTTTTTATCTTTATATGGATGTGCTTTTAATAAAAGAGATTATTTCTTGTTTGTTTAATACCTATTAATGGTATTAGAGTTAATGTCCTAATTAAAGTATGAAAGGAAAGTTTAGTATGTTGATTAGAGTTAACATTGTGTGTTATGCTGGAAAATAAAATCTATCACAAAATTACATAAAAAAGGGACACAAGACGAAGAATATGATATCCTTACTATTAAAGTAGTACAACTTACTATAAGGGATCAACGCGCTGGATCCAAGTAGACCCACCATGTTGTAGATACAATGGATGGTGATGAACATTTTGATACTAATGAACGAGCTACTAGAAGAATTCTCCAATAATGATGGCAATGAGGTGTGACAAATGCAGATTTGACTATCTTATCCTCATCCTTGAAGTAAAAATTCATCTTCACTTTTATATCTATCGAGTATGAATCTTTTATCTCCTTATTTCTAATAGGAAATGGGTATACCCAAATACATGCTTGCACTCGTCCTTTTAATATTCCAAATAATAATTAAATAATTCTTTTATAAAAAGTTAGAATTACATTAAAGAAAAAATGATATGAGTATTCAATGTCAAAAGGATATACATCTTTTCTCCAATTTCAAATACAAAGAAAAAAATTATAATTGTATAAATATCAAATAACAATTGAATAAAGGTCCATCATTACATAAAAAAGTAAAAATATCAAATATAGAACATAGAAATAAGTTATAAAACTAAAGACAGAATAAAAGTTGTTATAAGTCTTTTAAGTTACCTAATAAATAAAAGGTGTTTTAGTAATTTAAGATGTGCATGTGTTTGGAGATGAAGTAAATATGTAGATACTCATCTTCTTTCTCATAAGGTATTACCTGTATTCATATTACTTAATTTATTTAATCAATATAAATGGAAAGTTATATATATATATTAAAGTAATTATATGAATTTTCAAATGTGATTTTTCATATTTTAGTAGCAATAATGCATCGTTAGATGATCTATTTGATACATGAATAGCAACGGCATCAAATGGTAGAACAATCAGCAACAAAACCGAGTAGGATTAACGGTCACGCGAAGATTCTGTCTGCTGAACGTCGCGACAAAACAGAACAACAAAAAGAACTCTTCTATACCTATAAACAGTTAACATAATTAAGCAGAAAATAAAAGAAATAAAAGTATGAGATAGCATACTTAGGCAATGAGATGGTAAAAAGGTGTGTACAAAAAAGTAATAAACTTGAGATTAGTTAAATAATTACTGGATGAGATGACCTCTTTCTTTAGAACCCAAAAAAAAAAATTATATTTCACGTCTAAAAGAATGTTTTTATATATATGCATATATATAATAAATATGAATATGAGAAGAGATGAGAAAGATGAAATTAAAGAAATTATCAGGTAGATTATTCAAGTCGATCAAGTGTTACGTTACATCTATGTCTAGCACAAATAAATAAATGCATAAAACATAACCATGTTCATTGTAAAATTCTATGCATGCATAATTAAAAACGAATGTATGACTTTGTCAACATTTTTCTTCGTAATATATATGCATGTGCTTACGTGTATTTGTGCCTCTTCATGTTTGAGTCAGGGACCTATGCGTAGAATGAATTATAGAAATGCTTATCGATATTTAGAGAGAAAATATATTTGGTCAGTGATAATATTTATTAGAAAAATAAAATGAATAACCTAATAGAATATAATGAGGTGTTTGATATTTATAACTGTTTATATTTCATTATTATTAAAGATTATTACTTCACGTATATCCAGAAAAAGGGTAATTTAGATTATAGGGCGAATAATTAGAGAAAAAAAAGTATAAAAATAATATGTGAAGAGATAAAAATTAAAAGTAAAGTGAAAGAATAGTAAAATATATTTATAATAACTAGTATTCGATATCGCATTCGATTTATATAAGCGATGATGTATGGCACCATGCAACCTGCGGCGTTTATAAAAATTATAAACAATTTTTCAACATTTTTGAAAATTCATTGTATTTGACTTTAGTTTCTGCAGCTGACTGAGTTACCTGTTCTCACCAATAATGTACTGTTGGTTTTGGTTTTTTTAGTTTCTTTTTAACAAAAATAAATAATCACTAATTCATAAATATTCAAATACTCAAATAATCAATACAAATAACAAATTTAATATCCTTCTACAATGTATTTCCTTCAACAATGATTTTTTTTTAATTTTTTCTAAGTTATTATACATTTTTATAAAATATGAATAACATAAATAAGAATATTTTGTAAGGTGATGTAACATAATTTGTAGGTAAAGCAACACAAAAATCAATGAATTAACTTGTTGAAAGAAACAAGTAAAATCAACTATGGAAAACTAAAGTTCATTGAATTGCGATCGTCATCCGACTGATTAATTGATCCATTCTATCTGCAAAATTAGGTTAAAAAATAATACATACTGGTTAAAAAAGTCTAAAGCTAGTGAAGAATTGGTATTTTATTTTTTTAACTTTTTAAAGTCACTATAAAATAATTACTAAAATTTAGAAACTGAAAGTATCAATTATAATTTTTAAATGAAAAAAATGCAATTGAGAAAATCAGAGAATTAAACTTTAATTGAAACTTGAAAGTGACGCGAACCTTTTACGCTAATCTTGGGACTCAATAATGACATTTGGTCAATGAAAGCACATTTGAATTGTGAAAGGTGTGTGCATCGTAAATATATATATATTTTTATCTCAAACGGGATCTTGCTTATTCTGTTTGTCTTATTATTTATTAATCCTGGCTATCTCCATATCTTTGAAACATATTTATTATATAAAAAATATTTAAAAATTGTTATTTTTAAAGCAAATCAAAGTTTTTTTTTTTTTAAGCAGTGTATTCAATACTTTTACATTGAGTGCTTAAGAGTATACAAAGAAAAAAGCTCCATTAAAAATGTACAAGTACTTGAAATAAAATGTATAAGCTCCATTACACTTAATGTTAAATAAAAAAAATAGTATTAATATAAATAATTAAGAAAATAAAAAATAATTTTATTTCATAAGAAATAAAAATAAAAATCTAATGAAAACATTCATAAAAATAAAAATTATTTAAAAGAGTAAGTACTCAAGACAAAAATATAAAAATAAATTTATTTAGAGATAACTTATAGGCGGAAAACTCAATTTCTACCAGGTGAGTCATTTCCAATTTTCTTCGGGGTTCAAGCATTAAGAAACTTTTATTTCACACCAGATCCTGCTAATGGTGTTTCTGCTGTCAATCCTGGTTAACAAAACATTCACTATTCACTAATTTTAAAGTAAATTAAAGCATTAAAAATAGTGTATTTAATCACCAATAAAAATATTAATTTACGAGAAAATTCATACAATATATGATTATATAAAAAAGAATAATAAGTACAAATATTAATAAATACTTAAAAAGAAGATTAATTTGAGATAAGTTGGGTTGAAAACTCAATTTTCATATACGTCTGGAATCCCCTTTTTTCCGGGTTTTCATACGGCTCAGAAATTATGATATTTGGTCAATGAGAGTACAGTTGGACTGAGTATTGTTTGTGAAAACTTTATTTCACACAAGGTCTTGTCAAGACGTGCCTATAATATTTCTCATTTTATTTAAAAAAAAACAAAAATTAATCCAAGTGGAGGTCAAAAACTCTATGCCACAAACACGTGTAAAATCCCGCACCCAAACACGAAACTCAGTCCATCAAAACAAGCCAATGCTGACGTGAAGAAAATCACCTAACCGGAAAGTCAAATCCCACGTTCATATTCCAAACACCAACGGCGTCGTTTTCTTCTCACGCAACTCAACTCTCTATATATACCCCCTCGCATGCCCTTGCAAGCGCACGCATATTCACACTGCAAACTCCTTCTCATCACGAAAACAACTTCCGTAATCACGAGAAACAAACACACGCTTTCGGAGAAGTAGCATATAACTGCACTGCGAAAATGAGAACAATTTGCTGGGAGCCAAAAACGCAGTCGTTTGCGTTTTCCCGCCACACTTCGGCACCAAGTTCATCTCTATCCACAACACCTTCGACCAGCACGAAGGAAAGCATGGCTTCCACGAGCATGGAGGAAGCAGAAGCTCTGATACTAAAATGGGACCCTGAAACCTCCGCCTACGGAAGAGTAACCTCTCTCTTCTACAACGACAAAGCTGAGGCCATGCACTACATCCACTGCGTTAACCAGCTTCAAAAAACCATGCACGACTTGCTTGCACACAACTCCTCCTCACCAAAACTCGTCCTCGCACAAAACCTAATGCAAATGGCCATGAAGAGGCTCCAGAAAGAGTTCTACCAGATATTATCCATGAGCCGGGCCCAGCTCGACCCCGAATCCGTCTCCGCCAGATCCTCCACCACCTCTAGAACCTCTTTCTGTTCCGACAGCTTCGACGAAGGCACGGCAGAAGATGACGTTCGCGACACAGGAGATTGTATCTCCGAAGTCGAACGCGTTTCCTCTGAAACCGTGGCGGTTCTCAAATCCATTGCCGACTGCATGGTTTCCAACGGCTACGGCAAGGAATGCGTCACTGTTTACACCACGATGAGAAAATCGATCGTCGACGAAGGCATTTATCGCCTCAGCGTCGAGGAATTGAGCGCGTCGAAAGTGAATAAGATGGCCTGGGAAGTGCTCGAGTTGAAAATCAAGGGTTGGTTAGAGGCGGTTAAGATCGCCGTGAGGACGCTCTTCGCTGGAGAGAGGATCCTCTGCGATCAAGTCTTCGGTGCGTCACATTCCGTCGCGGAAGCTTGCTTTGCTGAGATTTCGAGAAGTGGAGCCGCTTTGCTGTTCAGATTTCCCGAACTCGTTGCTAGAGCGAAAAAGTCCCCGCCGGAGAAGATCTTCCGAATGATTGATATGTACGCCGCGATCGCCGCTCTGTGGCCGGAAATTGAATCGATATTCTCGTTCGATTCAACAACAGCGACTAAATCTCAAGCCTACGCTCTACTTTCCCGACTCTCCGAGTCCGTGCGAACGAGTTTCTTCGAATTTGAGACCACAATTCAGAAAGACTCATCCAAATTGGCTGCGAAATTCGCCGGTGTCCATTCGCTGACAGTGCAAGTAATGAATCACTTGTCTACACTCGCGGATTACAGCAACGTTCTCTCTGAAATTTTCTTCGACGTGCCACCGCCATCGAGGTCGCCGTTGCCGGAATCTTACTTGTACAGTCCACAATCTGACAATTCTACGATAACGGCGACGGAGTTCTCGGTGCAGATGGCGAGGCTGATTTTAGTCCTTCTTTGCAAGATCGACGGTAAATCAAGACATTGCAAGGAGGTTTCGTTATCGTACCTGTTTCTCACTAACAATCTCCGGCACGTGGTGGCCAAGGTCCGAACCTCGAACTTGTTTTACGTTCTCGGCGACGATTGGGTTTTGAATCACGAAGAGAAGATGAGGCGGTTGATGGTGAACTACGAGACAGTGGCATGGGGCAAAGTGCTTTCATCTTTGCCGGAAAATCCGACGGCGGAAATGTCGTCGGCGGAGGCGAGGGTTATGTTCGGGAATTTCAATTTAGAATTCGAGAAAACTTACCGGAAAGAGAACGCGTTTACCATTCCGGAACAGGAATTTCGAGAAGAGATAAAGGCGTCACTCGCAAGAAAAATATGCCCTCTGTACCGCGAGATGTATGAAACGCGCCGCAATTCAGAGGGATCGGTGAGGGAAATGAGAGAGTATGTCATATTTACCCCTGAAGATGTTGAGAATTACATGTTGAATCTTTTTACCGCGGGAAGATCAAGCTCCAGTGCTGAAGGAAACAGTTCATTTTGTGTAACAAAAAAATTCTGTAAAACATGCAAAAAATGAAAAGGTGTTTCATCAATGGTCCAATGATTATTATATTTGGATCTTTTATCCATTCATTGTTTGCATAATTAATAGAAAAAAAATACTTTGACACTCAAGCTGAAAACACACATTTGACAATCCATTATAATAATATAATAATATATTAGTATTTTAAATTAAAAAGTAAAAAATATAATTAAAGTATTAATTTATTATGTTATTAAGTAGGTGTAGTTACTTTTGTGGTGTCAAGATATAAGCACTCTAAATTGATAAGGTTACAACTTACAATTACATAAGGGAGACACTGATTTTTTTCCGGAAGAAAAAGAGAAAATTTATGCATGGGAATTTCAAGTTACACGAGTATCACGGGTGTAGTAAGTTTGTGAGTCTAATGTTGTTAAGTATTACATTTTAATATATTACAAACACTTACATGTGCCACTAATACTGGTGATTGATCTTTCTTAAACATCTAAGGAGCAATAATAACCTTTTACTGCCATAAAAATTACTTGCCAACACTTTTATTTTTTTAATACTAGTCAACTTACATGACATGCATAACTACATAACTTTTTTTGATTTATCTACCCATTATCAATAAATTAAAATCATTCATTTTTTCTTTATCTACCCATCGTCAATAAATTAAAATAATTCATTTACATTTTTTAAGAAATTTTTTCAACAATAACACCTGTAGAATTCATGAACATATTCTAGAAACACTGTATTCAGAAATAACATGATATGTGCTTTATTAATCCCTCTCCCATTGGTGAGTGTCAGATTGTATTTTGTATTCCATACAGAATCATAAACAGTCATTATAGAAAGGTTGCCAATCTCCTTAATTATTATTATATTTATTATTTATTCTAGAATTTTGAGAATACTGTAGCTTTCAAAGTCGAGAGGTTTCCAATTTTGAGAATAAACTAGTGGTGTCAATTTTTTGCCCCCAAAACTGAAATTCCAAATGGGAACTGCAGGAAAAGAAAAAGCTTCACGAAACTACTAAGAATTGTACATTCAGGAAGACAATTGTTTTTAGTTAACACTCTTCTCTTTTCTCCCCTCTATTTCTACAGTGAGCAATGTTAATGCTACGTTTTTCTAGAAATTTTCCTTTTTTAAATATTAAATGAAAAGTAAATATATTTCATAAAATACATTTACTATTTATCAGAGAAAAAAATCAGTGAGAAAATATTCTAAAGTATTTGAGAATTATTCTTTTATTATGTTTTGTTAATAATCAGAATAATCAGATGAGATGTGATTTTCAAGTAATCAACTTAAAGGATATTTTAATGGTGTACGAAAAAGGACGAATTTTATTCAACATTATTTTGATAACAACTTGTTTGAACTACGACTTCGTTCAACATTTTCTTTCGAAGTTTCCATCTGTTTAAAGTTATACATATTTTTGTTAACGTACTATGATGCCCTTTTCATAGTGATTACGTTAGCCAGCCACATCGGATTTCTCAGATGTGTACTGCTGCCAAAAGCTTACTAATTTTTGCTACGATTGCCTACATCTTTCTAGTCCCAAAGCTTTTTGTGTCTTCGCTTTACATGTTTCGCTTTAGGATCCAAAGCCAATTTACGACTTAAAAAATCAATATCAATCCCCCGCAGCTGACCATGCAAACTCCTTGCAGTTGCTTTTTCTGAAATTTTCATTAGTTGATCTTCAACTAAGGGTTGAGTTTCATTTCCACTTTCACTGTTTTGCTGTTGACAATTTGTACCTATTTCAGGTCCTTTGTTAGCAGCAGGTGTCGATCCTCAAACACTATTTATTAATTTTTTTCTCTATTGTTAGTTAAAATAAATTTTATTATAAATTAATTAACATTAATTTTAACCTTAGTTAGTTATTATTAGTCTTATTTTTATTATTGGTTTAACAAAATCTTATTATAAATCAGTTAATATTAATCTTATTTCTAATTATTATTAACCTCATTTATGTTATCAGTTAAAATAAATTTTACTATAATTAAGTTAGTATTAGCCTTTTATATATAGTTAGTGTACTTATCCCGGATCAAGCCTAGGTTCATCCGAATCTATTAGGACTCAATCTACTGTCAATCAAAATCAAATAACACTTATCCTAATTGATCCTGGTTGATCTCACTCAGCTACAATAGTAATTCGTGATCTTAGATACCTTAATATCATTATGACGAAATATCATACCATTATTAGGAAAATATATGGTCTTTAATACCAAGGCCCTATAAATATGATGTAGGTCTACAGGAAGTGACATCTCTCTCATTCTTATTCTACTACCTTATTCTTTTCCATACACACCTCTTATACTCTTATTGACTTGAGCATCGGAGAGTCTTTTACAGGTGGACCCCCTATCGGTTCAGCCACTGGAAAAACGGAGAAGACCGACATCCGTTAAGAAGATGATTCACACTCAGTCAGGTAAGAATAGTTAGTATATTATAATAGATTCTTATATTAACAGGTAACCAATATTACACTATAAAAGAATAATAATATTTAAAATATTATTCTTTTGTATACATTTTGTTTCTTTTTTCAGTTTTTAAATATGACATGAATTTTACATGGTATCAGATAATTTTTTTAATTGAAAAGTTTTGTCGTGCCCTCATCTTTCTTTCCCATTGTTTCCTTATGATAATTCTTATAGTCTATATTACGTTCATTTAAAAGAGAATCCGTCAATATTTTTTTCCTCTTTTTATCTCACAAATTATAACTAATGTTATAGATAAATGACCATTGCATTCAAGATGAAAAATAAGCTGAAATTTGTTGATGGTTATTTGTTGCAATGATTTTCAGTGTTATAGAAACATTTTAAATTTTCTCTAAGAATTGAAAATGAGTTAAGACTCAAAATAAAGCATACGATAGTGCATTTACTATACAATAAAGTAGTAAATATATGTTAAAATATGTGTTATTATGCAACCAACATGAATGCTTTCCATGTTATCTAGAAACATTCTAATAATATGGTGGTTTCATTGTTGATACACTCCACATCACTTTCAATCAGATAAAGTATATTGTGGTGAGATAAAACTGTTGAAATTTAAAAAGACCTAAAATCAAGATATTCATAAGGGGGCATGTTGAGAATTTCCTAGTTACTGTAATAAGTTGCTTCTGTCAAATAAGGTGATGTCAATATTATAGAATATTATACGAAATTAAAAGTGTTATGAGTGAATTAAAATCATATAGATCATATGATCTAATATATATGTAATTGTGTTAAAAAAATGTTCTTGCGTAACTATGAAACAAAGGAAAATATAAGACCAAGTTATGTAGGTTTAATATATTAATAATGGACCCTCTTCTCTTAATTAACAAAGTTTTATAATAGACTACTTAACAAGAAAAAACAATTCAATGAAATATTATACAAATGATCTCAGTTTAATTAATGCTCCTAATACTTTTTATTTAATAAATCTTTACAGTTATTGAAGAAAGAATGTGAACATATTGTTAAAGATTGTTGAAAAAAATAATGATTGTTAAAGATTGTTGAAAAAAATAATGATTATCCAAATAAATTCTCATCAATAAAAAGACTTTAATCAACAAGATGAACCTAACAACTCAAGTTTATTTATTTATTTAGAGACATTAAATCTTCAAAAATCAACAGCTATGCTTTATTCTTCAATATAAATTTAGGAAAAATATTCATCAAAACCATCAAATCAAGTTGTAAATAAATCTTTTGTTGATGGTTCAAAATATTTTTATTATTGATGGATATTCATATCAAACTTATATTCTCAATTGTCTTTGACAATTCATCATAGTCCTTTTTTATGGAGCAATTAAAACATACACAACATACTCTAAAATTCTTTAACTGAAAAATATTAGGTTAACCAAAATCTAATTACAAATTGGAGTATTCATGATAACTTGTTAACTTGATGCCAATCAATAATATACAATGTAGATTTTCATAACCAAGTAGCCATTAGAAAATTGTATGCTATAGGATATTCAACTTCTAACAATACTTATCAAAAGCTTGAGATGTAAATTCATCAACATCATCAAGGTAGATTTTCTTAATTAGGTAATATCGAGATGAGCTATTAATCAAAGTAATTGAACTAACGATATTGCAAATGCCTGATTGTGAGTTGATAGCATGCAAACATGTCACCGCTAGCTCATGCATCGATTAAACCATAAAATAATTGGTCCATATGGTGGGTGTATTGATCCACAAATATAACCTTGTATTTGTTTCAAAATGTATGTATTCACTCCCAATATTTATTCGTGATGAATTAATTATTAACTTTTCCTTAAACAAGTGATATATAATAAATCTTTATATTAAAGAATCTCTTAACTTTTCAACCAATGCCATTTGAATTTTTAACTATTTTTCACTTCTAATAGACTTAGAATGTTTGTCAGAGAAAAGTGTAAATTTATTTTTCAATACACACTTTTTTTTTATTTAAGTCTCGTGATATAAAGATATTTCATATTTCTTTCATTCTTCATGGTTTGTTTTAGCAAGATATAATATTCATTTATACGAATATCATTAAAACTTTAATAAATTTACGACACTTCAAAGAATTCAATACATCTTTAATATACAACTTTATTCTCTAACTAAACAACACATTAAGCTTTCAATTATATTGGTTGTATCAAATAATACAGACAATGTTTCCTTCCATCAGATAAGAAAAAAATTATTTTTGAGAATTATATACTCATTTACACCATTAGCAAGACACATATAATGCAAATAATCAATATTAATAAAAAAATAAATATTATTTATAAAAATATTAAAATACAATAATCTTATAAATAAAATATTTATTACTTTAGAAAATATACATAAAATCTAATAATATTAAAATATAAAATATTTTTCTAATCATAAATGCAAATAACATAATATGATAAAGTCATATTTCTTAACAATTTCATATAATCTTTTATTTCATGAGATTATCATCTATAATAAGGTGAATATTTTTTTTATCTGGACCATTGAAGAAATCAACAAAATCAACTAGTAACGTCAAAATGACTGTATAAACAAATTGTGTTTATATCTTTTTTTCTATTTTAAGTGTTTCTTAATAATTTTAAAGAATATGTTTTGGCATCAGACAAGCACTCCCACACTAATGGTTTTTACTACCACATCAATAACATCTATTTTCATCTTGATATATTCTCCATCTTTTTCCTTTTCCATATTTCTTCTCTATTTTTGGTGGAAAATTTTATTTTTATAACTTACTTTAGCTAATATCCAGGAACATGACCACAATCACTATAATAAAAATAATATTTTTTTGCGCTCACTTCGTGGAATGAAGTAGAACCAATAAAGTGAGTTTCAAGATTTTTCATTGACAACTCATTATTTTGTTAAATAATAATAGTAATAATAACTACAAAAGCAATAATAAAATATAGAATTTAAATAATAAATAAACTCAAGAATCTAAAAGAAAAAATAACAACTTAAAAATAAATTTTGGAAGTAAAAACACAACTAACTTAACCTAAATTAGTAAATACGAGCTCTTCATACTTATAAAGTATTATGAAAATATAAATTTAGAATATAGAATAAATAGAAACGTTTTTAGTGGTGGGTCTTTAACAAAAAATTTAAACATAAAATTCATGATTTACAATATTTTGCTCTACAGGAGAGGGAGAGGGCGAGGGAGAGATAAGATCTCCATTATGAAGAATAAATTCTTTTATAAGAACTCTCAAAATTTATAAAATGATAAAAAATATCATATTTTAAATTCTCTTTACTAAAAAGAGTTTTTTTTTCGGAAACCTTCAAAAGAATTAGTTAAGATTTAAAGTGTACCATCAGAGAAAAAATTAATGAGATGTTAAAAAACATCACATTACATGGAGAGACCTACTAAAAGATAATACAAACAAGATCTCATATTAAAAATTCTCTTAATAAAATAAGACAACAAATTAAAATATGAATTCTCTATTAATAAGTACAAATGTAATTAAATTATACAACTCAAAAGCTACAAGCAATTTAAAGTTTATCATTGATTTAACATAAAATATAGAAAACTAATTAACAATAATAAATATTTATAACACTTTTGAATTTATTCAACAGTTGAATCTTACTTTTAGCGTTTATCAACATAATATTACTATTATTATCAATTAATTAGATACAAAATAGCTTATTTACTTACTTTGAGGACTTCAATCACTACACTATAATTAATTGATGCAGGTGACGCATGGGAGGCCGAGCTTAAGGACCATAGAACAACTTGTGAAATAAACGTCAAACAATTTTTTTAATTTACTTTTTCAAATAACGTTTTATACGTAGAGAACAAGTAAACGGGAAATTTCAGAAATTAATTGAGGATAATTAATCATACAAAACTTGTTAGCAAGAAAATTCTAATGAAATTAAAAATTCCTAATATCATGGTACAGTATCATTTCCAAAATAAGTTATTTAACCATGATTTTTGTTGATTTATTCTCACATTTATATTATTCACCGAGATTACTTTGACGATAAGCAATTAAAATTAAAATAGAACTTTTGCACTAGTTATTTCGTTGATCAATTAGACATATACGCACTGATAACAATCTTAGACATATAGGTAATTGCTTTTCTCATTTCTTTAAGTAGAGTGTTTACATTGGAAAGAGAAGAGCTACTTATTCAATTACAAGGAATGTTTCTTTACTTTTTGAAGGCGATAAATTTGACCTATTCTAACATGAGAGAGAACATTTCATTTTATAGGACATCTAAGATTTTTTTTCATGAATATAACACTTTTACTAAATTGTTGGACTTTTTTTTTTATTTTACTTTTAATTACTATTACACGTTTAAACAAACCATTATTATTTCTTTCTATAAACACACCTAGCAACACACAAATAATTAAGATATTAAATTACTTTTTTTATTTAATTAATGTGCAGTTTACACTATACCAATCATTATTGAGCAGTATTCTTAAACTTATTTGGTTTATGTCTAACAATGAAATAATTTAGATCATTAAAATAAAATTGCAATTGATGCATTGAAAAGAGGTAATGGCAGTCCATTATAAAAAACTTAATAAGTTTAGAGTGCATTTCCTTGTAGTAAAACATAGTGGGATGATTCATATGTAAATTGCCATAATAATTTAACACAGGTGTGGTAATCATTTAATGATCTATACTTAATCTATATTTCATATACACTGGAAAGTAACTATTGTGCTCATGGTGCTTGATCTGCTGGCCTAGCAACAGATTGCCATCCAGTGAAGTGATGAAGAATGTGTTTTAGTTCATCTGTAGGGGCTTCCACTGTCCATGAGGGATAGTGTTCAGTGGGGTGAAACATGTTGCAGCCTGCATTCTCAGTCATTAAACCTGGTTGAGCACCATTTAAGAACAAGTCTCCCTCAGACCTTATGATGCCGCTTGTTCCAACTTCCTTGTCTGCTGCCTGTAGTGATGGTACCAAATTAGTATTAAAGAACCAGCAGAAATATATATATTTTTTTATATTATTTCATCAGACATCTTAAATAATCAAATGCCATATAGCATAAAAAGTTGCACAGTGCATATCCTCTGAATCAAGTGCCAATTTTGTCTTCTTCTCTTTGGGATCAAGGGAATCCAACGCAAATAGACTCTTCAGCATGACGATTTTCCATTCTCATAAATTAACCGAGGGAAAAGCAACCAAATGCCAGAATTTCCTCAACAGAATACACTAATACTGATTAAATATATTAAAATGTTTCTCTGAAATAATTATTATTTTTCCTTTTATTTCAAATATGACAAAAAAATGTTAACCTCGAACTAAATTTTCAACTCTCTGCCTGAAAAGTTGGTCTTTAGAAACATGTCAGAGCTTAGCGGAAATCATCCCAGAACAAAACTGCTTATACAATTGCTACTTAGATTTGATGGTAAACAATGCTATGTATGGATGGACCATAGCTGAAATGTAACCTTTATTGGTACAAGACCAAGGAGTTCCGAAAATTGGTATGGCTAAGAATTCAACGACGAGATTATGTATGAAATAACTAAAATAGCAGCTCCAGACAGGAACTTGACATACACTGAGAAGTGAAACTATCATGAAAGATTACGTTACCTAAAATAGATTTTGAATATACCGAAGCAGGGGTCCTTAATAACATTGCATTTGCTATTTGTAATACTTTCATATGCAAAAACTAAAAGCAGGTAATGAAGGAATGTGGATATGTACCAAATATAACATAAGAAACAATATAGAGAAGAAAAAATGATGCAACTTAGTGCAAGCGAACAAACTACTAAATAAATGATATAATTATTGTGTTGGAAAAATCTGAGAGAAGAATCAACAAGAGATCTTCACCAATGGACTAAAGTTAACATATATAGGAGAATACTGTACCACATTCAATCAAAAACCTTAAAATAATAAGTTTGTAGATCTTTCTCACTCATTGTTCAACTTTCTATATAATGCAAGACTTCAAATCACACTCTTAAACTTCAACAATTTACCTCTTAGTGGGGAGTCTCTTCCATTTGGTACCTTTTTTCTCGAGTGAAAACATTTCTTATTTACAAGTACATTAATAGTGACTTATCGTTCACCTCAACCTAACACCTTGTTTTGAACCCTTGTCATGAAACTTGAAGTGTTCTTGAAAGTTAATGTGTTTTCAAATATCCTGGAATAAACTTATTATCAATGTTTTTCAGTTTAAGGGTTGTGGAGATTCTATAGCTGTTAAAGTTCCTCTGTTTTAGGGAAGTGATAATAACTGTAATCATTTTCTGTTTTTCAGTTAAGTCCAATATACCATGATACTAGGACATTTATGTTGTTATTTTATATTCCTGTTGGTTGTAAGACTATTTTAAATTATTCTTTGACTTAAAACTTTCTAGTTCTAACATGTTGTACTACTACCCAGGGATTGTGTCAGAGAAAAAATACTAGCACATGAAGCAAGTTAAAACAGACTTCAAAATTATCTGATGCAAACCAACATAAAAGCAAGTGATCAATACATGAACCAGTTTTCACACTTCGTAACCATTTTCACAAGATCAATAACCATTTTCAAAAGATCAATTGAACATTGCATTGAGAATATGCGGTTTCCAATAGAATTCAAGAAAAAATGACTTGGCACTAAAAAAGAACCAGACAAACCTTCTCAGGAAGGTACTTAAACGCCACCTTCTTCTGTCCCGCTTCATAGATATTATGTTGCGAGAATATCTAGCATAAACATACAGCACAAATGACATCAACTTCGTTTATCATTCAAATATCGTTTCAAAATTAGGATCAATTCCAATTCAACAAAAACAAAACACATAAGAACTCACCTTGGCTTCCACACCAGCACACACAGCATATATGCCCCAGTTTCTGATATAATTATTGTAGAGATGCACTTTCGCAAACCTAACACGAGGGTGCCTCTGTCGCGTCCCATCGAAAAAACAATGGTGTATAGTGACCCTCATGCACCTATCGTTAACATGCGATGGATCAGCCCCAATAAGCATGGTTTTATCATGCTGAAAGAAGTGACACCTGCACACATTGGAATAGTACTTATTCAATAACTGAAACAATACCCTCCTTTTGTAATCAAAAGGCAAACTAACTAGTTTTCTTAAGGTACTATTTAAGAAATTAAAATTATTTTTTTTTCATTGGAAAGTGTAACAACAACACACTCCTTCATAATTTAAAATGACTAATTTTCGATACATCTCCAATAACTAAAAGTTTCTACTTGTTTGATTCTTTAGCCAGTGTCCTTCACAAAAACAAAGCAGAAAAGATACATAAAAAAACAAGATTTTTACGGTACCTTGAGATAGTAATGTCTGTGCTTTCTCGTGTGATGTCTATGAGTCCATCATCATAATCAGAGAGCGTGCAACGATCAATCCATATGTGTTTGGAATTAGGTTTGATCTGAATGGCGTCAACATCATGCCCTCTGCCTCCTTCGAACTCCAGATTGCAGATTATGACGTGTTCGCATTCCTTCAGGCGCAACCCTTTTCCGGTGAGTTTAATCCTCTGGCCACGACCATCGATGGTCTTGTGAGACGACACGTTCAGGTACGAGGAGAGATGAATGGTGCCCGACACCTCAAACACAATCCACAAAGGTTCTTTCACGCGACACGCCTCACGCAGCGACCCCGGTCCATCATCTGTTAGCAATACTAAAGTAAGTTAAACCAACCGACGAATGAATGAATAAAAGGGGATTGGGGAAAAAGGTGATGAATTGGTGAACCTGCGAGCGATGTGACGCGGTGAAGGGGACCGTGGAGGCCGCCGACGGCGAAGCGGCCGAAGCCCTCGGCTTGGGCGGCGAGGGCGCGGAGGGAGGTGTCGACGAGGGTGTAAGGGAGAGAGAGCATGGTGGAATTGGCCATGGGAGGTGGTGGGGTCGGGAATGGTGGAGGATGGTCGTATTTATGGGGCGGAGGAACGGAGTTAGGGTGTTTGCGATGGCGGTGTCCATGGGAGTTACCCATTTTGGCGAAACGCTTCAAGTCGCTGTCTTCAGTTCAGTTCTGTTGAGGAACTGAAATACACACTCAAAACTGAAAACTTTACTACTTTTGGTGTTTGTAACCATTCTTTTCTTTCTTCTTTACTTACATTTGTTAACAGTAACAAAACAACTACCTTATTGTTACTTCCTAAGAAGGGATGGAGTTACTGTCATTAGTTCAATCCCAAAGATTGTTACAGCTTCTTTATACACATCTAGAAGGATTGGGACAAATGGATATTAAAATGTAAAAGGAGGGAGAACATAATGGGAAAAAATATGTGAATAATTGAGGAAAAAAATGTCTAAACTTCTACTATTTTTATAATTGTACTTATTTTTTAAATAAATAATTCTATAGATATATTTTGGTATAGTAGGGTATCTATTGACAACTGTCATATGCTCAAACATGTTATCCACTGTGAGAATATAGTAGGCTATCTATTGACAAATGTCATATGCTCAAATATTGACAAATTCGATAGACATATTTTGGTATAGGAAGCCAAAGTTATCAACTGTGAGAGTCTTAGTATCATTAGCATACATTAGAGGTCGTTTTCTTTCCCATCTTGACATCAATAGTGATTCTTAAAGGAGATATATTTTAAGAGATTTACTCCAATTTTTTTTATCAGTCCACTTTTTTATGGATATAAGATAGCATTTAGACAAGATGGATTCAATCAAACTAACAGTGTTTATTCTTTATTCACTAATGGTTCAGCTGCCTCATTTGTAACCTCAAAATTGAGGTGTGTGAACTGATTTAATTTATAAAAGTTTGACTAATTTTTATCTCATTTTTCTCTCTCTTATAAATTTTTTTGTTTGGCAAGTTTATCCATACTAATCTCAGTCTACTTTCGTGATTCCTTTATTAATTCATGAGCAGCTTCAAAGTTAAAGTTTTTAATCTTTCGTCTTGGTTCTGGTTTACCACATACAGAGTTAATTGGGCTTAAAAAATAGTAGAGCGCAATTCTGCGGTGAGAAACCCCATAAAAGGAAATTACTTCATGTACCCCCGCTTATGAAATTGCACCCCACAATTGGATGAAATGGTAGAATTATCCCGTTGGCTTCTTCATCATTGCATCTCACTGTTGTCGCCACTACTACCATCACCATCGGAACATGCATTTTGAAGATATTATGTATTTCATGTATTTTAAAAATTTTATTATGAAAATTTTGTTTGGGAATCTTATCTTATTTTAAATAGTATAAATTGATGTGAATGATGAAATGTGTATGAAATTAAAGTCATATATTTGAAATAATGTATGAAATGTTGTGTGTATTAAGTTTTTAATAAAGATTTTGTAGCTCTTTAACTTTTTTAATGATCTAAGTCATGTGATATAAGATATCAGGTGGTAGCTGATGAGAGAGTTTATATACATTGGGACCACTAGTAGTCACTTAGTATTAGATGTTTGTTTGGATTTACTGAGATTTTTTCTCTTAGATTCGTTAGTAATCTAAGTCTTGGATATTGGATTACATGTTAATCTCTGGTAAAGACTAACTTAATATAAGTCTTTCGTAAAACGATCGATCTATGTATATTATATGATATATAGATTTATGTGTGGTCGATATGATGCTTCATATTAATATTTGAAATGAAAATGAAAATTTTGTAGTTGGTATATATATATATATATATATTATATATACATCATATTCATTTATTAGTAACACATTTAAATTTATAGAATATAAATTAATAAATTTATCATTATTATATTATCATTACGTTGGATATATGTTTTAGAATAAAAATTATAATCTAATCTGCAAAAATTAATATTGACTCATGCTTTATACAGAAAATTGTGATTAAATTGCACTTGAAAGTACCAATCAAAATTATATTTTTAAAATGGTTTAAATATGCTTTTGATCCAAGTAAAATATCGAGTTTTAGTTTCTATATTTTTTTTGTTCTTCATTCGTGTGAAATTGTTTTCAACATGTACTTTTCTAAAATAAATAATAAAAAATATTATTCAATAAAAAATAAGTTTATGATTTTTTTCTTATTTTGACTAATAACTTTAAAACGTTTCTAATTTGAATAGATCAAAGAGGCAAATTAAATATTTTCTTAAACTTATCAGAAACTATTAAAAAACTGGAAATATCGATAAAAACAAATTAATTCCAATAACACTTCCTTTGTACTTTGGAAGATATTTTATTTTTAAGATATCTATTCATATACAATTAATTCATGGTATATAGTAAATCTCAAAAGTAAAATTAATACCAGACAGAAAAGTGAAGGAAATGAAATAAGTAAAAGTTAAATAATAAATAATTATGTAAGAAAAAATAAGAAGACAAAAAAGTGCAAGATTCAAATCTAAGACCAAGATAATATAAAGGAAAACAACACTTGAGAATTTAATTGGAGTAAGTAGTAAAGAACACTTAGGAAAAAAGGTTACTAGAGTATGTAGTAAAGAACAGTTACGAAAAAAAGGTTTCTAAGGCAAAAGAACAGTTACAATCTCGTGTTTGAAACAGTCTCTTTTTAGTCGTTATATAAAAAGTGTGAATTTTGGCTTTAGTTCCTGTAAAATATTTTTTTATTTATTTTCCTCCAAAATTTTCAATCACTAATTTCAGTGTCTAATATTTTATGTTATAATAAATAAATAATATTTATTTTACACATGTTAAGGGTTTTTCTAGAGCCGTCAAACATGCATGTTTTATATTACGACACTAATATATGTCATTTAGAATGATCATTACGAAAAAGGCTAATTTTCAAATTTAAAGAGACTAAAAAGAATAAAATTTTTAGAGGCACTAAAATCAAAGTTCACCCATTTTACAAATATTAAAATATATTTAATTTTTTTAATTACATATAAATAACTAAACTGTAACTTTCATTAATGATAATAGTAATTGAATTTTTATACCTGTGTATTATTTTAAATATTTTTTATTTATCTTAAAATTTCTTTAGATGAATCAAAAAAAAAGGAAAAAAATAAGGCATATGAAAAATCCATTTTTTACACATACTTTTTTCTTGGTTTAACTAATTTTAAATTTCTTGAAGCCATTTATTAGTTATTTCATCAATTATGACACTAATCAATTTTCTAAATTGATTAGTAGTCATCCCACTTCCCTTTTTAAAGCAAATTAGTCACTAGATTACTTTTAAATTCTTTTTTATTAAATATAAGTTTTTATATATACTTTTGCCTATAAATCATATGAAATGCATTAGTAAATAATAAATTAAACCAAATAGGTTGTTAATTTATTTATAAAATTTATTTCTATTCAATATAATCTACAATTAAAATTGTACACATGAACTAAAAGAGCTTGTTAGAAAAACATATTCAAATGAATGAAAACAACTGTTCATGGGCACTTCTCCTTTCTCATAATGAGATGTGCACTTTAGGTTCCAACAAGTTGCAGGCAAGTAGGGTAAGAATAAGTTAACTTTTGTGACTATTGAGTTTGGTTTTTAGGGTTCTTATTTTTTAGGTTCTTATTCTTAGCAAATACATGGAATGAGATCCCAAAGATAATGGAAGAGGTGAGAAAATGTTAGAAAATTTCAGTCCAAAACATCCAAATCCCTACAGACATTAGGCACGTTTGTTCCTGTTCCTGTTCCTGTTCCTGGTTCTACTCACCAATGCTAATCTTTGTCTATTTTGAAAAAGATATTATTATATAAAAGATGACTTTTCAAGAGTGATATTTTGAGACCCTTAGGTTTATCTCACATGGATGATTAAAATTCAATTATAGCATATCACAACTGAGCAATATCCTATGAATAAATCTCACTAAGGTAATATAGATATTTGACAACTCCTAAAAGTGTGTATGAACCCCAAAAAAGAATTCCTCTTTGAAAATTGTTTTCTCTTAAAATCTATATATACATATTTAGATTTATTTTAGAATGACTAATGTTATTTCTAATAAAATTTTACTATATAATTTTATCTCGATAATTTGAGATCAAATTTTTTCTTTATATTTTAAAGAATTAATTTAAAAAATATTAAATCTAAATTTGGATTTCTTTAGGAATACTTTTAAATATGGATTTTACTACTGTTTTTATTAAATTTTTTAATCTATAATTTTAAAATAAATTATTTATCTATAAAAACTATTTTGTTAAAAAATTAATCTCTTATGGATTAATTATTATTTTCAAATACATTATTCTGAAATATACTTTTGTGTATATACACAGTAATCTTTTTAATTTTTATATCCTTTTTAATAAAAATATTGTCAGTTTAAATTTTATTTATGAATATATTATTTTTAATTTTGTGACATTGTTAAAACTTAAACTTGTTAATCACGTCATGACATAAATTTAATAGTCTATCAGTGCAGTGAAATGTCTATCCCAATCATTAATTAAATAAAAAGTACCCTCAATTATTTTATAAAATATTTAGAAAAGTATTAATGTAATATAAAATTCTGTTAGTTATATTTATAAAACAATTAAGGACTGAATGAAATGGAATAATAAAAATATTAAATACATATTTGTTTGAATACTAATTATTTGCAAATATATATTCATCTGTATAATTGTATTAAGTCAAACTTAAATTTTAGGGTTTAGGGTTTAACTAATACATAATATTAATTTTCACAACTTAAATTAACTAATACAGTTTGTCTAAGTAGCTAAACAGAAACTAAATAAATTATTTTAGATTATTCACAATAGTCCATACTATTACATTTGTTATAACTAAAAAACATATATAATAAATATACAGAATTGTTTTAACTGAATCAATTAATACTTTCAACACTAAAATCTCACACATTAAGTTTAAATAAATATCCCAAAACCTTTGATTATTGAAAACATTTAAAACTTCATTGCAGGATACCCTTTTATAATTGAAAATATTGCAGGGTACCCTTTTATAATTGAAAATATTGCAGGGTATCCCTACTTATCCCTTCCAAAAAGAAAATATTGCAGGGTACCCTTTTATAATTGAAAATATTGCAGGGTATCCCTACTTATCCCTTCCAAAAAGTTGGATTATTGAAAATATTTAAAACTTTATTGCAGGGTACCCTTAGGGTAACCTTCCAAAAAGTGGCGTATGCCGCTTGAAGTGACGAGCCCACGGTATTCTTTAGTAAAAGGCGAAAGAATAATTCGCTATGTGCTCATCACACGGCTCCGTGATTATTCATCACAAACCTCACTTCTTTTATATTATACTTGTTCATTTTCGTTTAACAAACTCATCAATGTGGGCTTAGTAAGAAACACATACACAAGCACTGAACTCCCCTTTATTATGTTCTGTCACTTCTGTGTCATATCTGGTGTCTTATTCTGAAGGACTCCCAGTCATTCCTTACTCAATCTCACAGTGTTTCAGCAGTTGCAGTCAATCTGGTTCCAATTTTAAGTCCCTTAAGGTTATATCCAATGGTTATTAGTCTACCAATTTACAGAAAAGTTTGGTCATCCATTAGATGCATGGATACAGTTTTGTTTCTGATGCTTCTATACATGAAGGTATGGATGTCATATCCATTTTCACAGACGGAGGAAGTCCTAATTATTATTATTATTATGTTAAAAAAATTTAGTGCTATGAACATTTCATGCAATGAGGTAAACACTTTTGCAGTATTATAGTTTTAGCAGTGACATTCAAGAGCCATCAAGTACAAAGGTAAGTTCCATTTGCTGTTAATTTTCTTTTTAAGGTTCAAATCCTGAGGTAAACACCTACTGCTTAACAGTTTTATACTTTGGGGAATAATTTGGTATATAAACACTTAAAATGAATATATAGAAATCTCCATGTTTATCATTAAAATGAATTTTAAAGTCTCTCTTAACTTGAGTTCTCAATTAACTATTATAGCATGATATTGTTATTAATAAGTAAATCGTTTATATCTTAATTATTAGATTATTTGTATCATACTAATATTTTTCTAAGCATGTAAAAAGAAAAATTATTATACATCTTTAAAAAAAACAAACTACGAATTAAAAACTGCAAAATTATTTAAACGAAATCATAAAAGTTCCTACATAAATTTTACGTTTGGTTCAAATGTATTTTTATTTTTAAACTAATCAAATTAAGTCATATATAAATTTTAAATTTGATTCAAATGCATTAAAAAACTAAATCAAATTGTACAGCGAATACCTCTCATTATCACAGTTTAAAGTTAATGTCATGCATGTTGTAATAAGTGCAAAATGATATGCATTTTGGAAACTTTGAAATTTAGAGAGGATTATAAATCTTTTAGGGGCACAAAATAGTAAAAAGTTATGACTCAGAAATATTGGCTAATTAAAAAGATAAACCAAAGTGAGTGTAACAAAAAGATGTAACAGTTTATGTCAAAGAATAATGGAAGTGAGATATTGAAGATCTTTGTTTTTGTTTTGTTTGATATACATAGTTACAATGTATTTATCTGTGTGGACATAAATATGAAATAACCTAGTAAGTCATAGGGTGGTACATTAATACTGCTACCTTTTAATGAAATTCACTGTTTGCTTATAAAAAATTAATTGTCATATCATGTCAGATATACTTTTTATTATTGTTCCTTTGTTGTTGATCAAAAAAGGTTGGATAAGAGACACTTTTATTGGTTTGTTGTTATGTTGTCCTTGATGCAAAATATCTACCTACGTTCTATATCCTTCTATCATTTTGTTCCTTTCTTGTTGACGAAGACATTCTCAACAAATATATATTCTATTAATATTTTATTTTCTTTGTTATAGCTGTTAAAATTAGATTAAACCGAAGAATTTAATCCATAAAAGATTTTATTTTACGTTTTTATTTAACAAAAAAATTAATTAGTATTAAAATGATACTTCAACCCTTACACATCAGAATATATAGACAGGATTTATATTTATAAAATAAGGTTTTTAATTAGATATTTAAGTGTCAGTTTAACTCTCATATGGATAGAAACAAAAAAGTTAAATAATATAAAAAAATATCTTTTTCTTATATAGTTAATTCCTATTGTATTTTTGTGAGATTTTCAAAATACCATCGTCAGATTTTTTAAACACCTTCAAAAGACATGTTAACACATGTTTCTTCAACCTCCAATTCAATCACACAAAGGATAAAATGATCACACTAATTCGAAATTTGGACAAATAAGTTGTTATTCATTTACATAAAAAAATTATTAAAACTCAATATTATGTGATTATTGACGCAATTTTAACAATTTAACTTTTTTATAATAATGATTCCTACTTATATTCATTTTGTTTATTCAGTTTCTATTTTTGTTAACGGACATTGTTTTATATTTTGTTGAACTTAATGTTATGATTAAACGGTGATTCGCAATTCATCAAACATAATATGAACCAGCAGAAGATTGATTAACTGACTAGGAGAAAATACGAATATAATTCAGAAAAAATAATTATTTTGAGATTTTCTGTTTTTAATATGAAAGAATGCACAGAGTTATTTAATGCAATTAGGGTTAATCGGATTTTGTCCTAGAATTTCTAAATTTAAGTTTTTTATTAATTCAAATTTATTTCTCTATTTGTACTAGATATGCTAATTTATTACATAATTAAATATATGGTTTTAATTAAGAATATTCATTCCTAAAATATTAAAGGGAACAAACGTTAATATTAGAAATTTTTATATCTAAGAGGAGAGAGCATGGGTTAACTATTCTTAACCTTACAAATTATCAGTTTTGAATCGTATACTCTTTAAATCTTACATCTCTATATGTCAATTCTAAATCTGTATGATTTGAGAGTTTGTTTAGGAGCGTCTATAGTTCAAGCTTTTACAAAAGAAAAAGTATACATTGTTCTGTGTCATAAATTTTTTTTTAATGAATTTTTAATTATTCAGATATACGTTTGATGATATTATTTTTTATGTTACTATCGAATCTCTTTTATAAAATTTTATATTCTTATTTGAATTGAGTTTGAAATGAGTATGATTAAGAACTTATATTTTTTCTAGGCTTAAAAATAAAGTAGACAAACAATTTTATTTATATTTATTGGATGAAGTATGTTAAAGAGATTCTGAAAAGTTCAAGCTAGACAATGTTAAAGAGATAAAACACTCATACATCCTACATCATCAGGTCTTAAGAAAAAGTCTAATTTAATAGATAATACATTATCTCACCAGATAATTGGATTTTTCTTATACTTATACTTGACATTATTTACGTCAAATGTTATGTTCATCATTTGTGTATATTTAATTTCCAGAAAAAAAACTAAGGGAGGTTCATCTTACAGTTGTTAAATTTTTCGTTATTTGAAAAACTAATAATCCTGATTTATGTTTTAAAGAACTAGAAAGTTTTAAATTGTTAAATGAATATTTCCTTATTTGAAATATACTAATAATATTGATTTATGTTTTAGAAGACTATAAAGTTTTAAATTGCAAAGATATTGTGAAGCTATGTTTGAAATAAAATTGAGAGAAAAAATACAAATGAAGCTAATCATTGGTAAAAATCTAATGTCTTGGTCTTGGACTAATAGGAAACAACGAACCATAACTCTTAGAACCATACCATAGAAGCATACCATTTAGTTACTAGTTACTACTCCTAACTTTTATGGATAAAAACTAACTAAAAAACTACAATGTAACTAACTAAAAAACTACAATGTCTATGAGTTAAGTATAAGCATTTCTAGTTTGTGTGACAATAGACAACCATTAGTCTGTACAATAATCTCATATAACGTTCATAAATTAAACATCACTTCATCAGAGTTCATGTGCAATATTTTTTTTTTTTAATTTACTGTCATTATCTTGGGTCATATTAGTACAAATTAAATTAATATTAAAATAAATTTTATTTTTATTGATTAAGTCAATACTAAATTAAATAAATTTAAAACTAAAAATACATTAATATCAATTAATACACTAAACTACTTTAATTAAAAATTAGTAATGAATGAATACTACATATAGTTAGCCTTGAATATATATATATA
>Ga0123340_1000331_pt1 | contig 28815 bp, 15 predicted proteins | sample SirMexnodulemix_FD_89961 | JGI IMG/M metagenome (GOLD analysis project Ga0123340, IMG submission 89961) | Root nodule microbial communities of legume samples collected from Mexico - Siratro Mexico nodule mix | ecosystem: Host-associated > Plants > Roots > Nodule | place: Mexico: Nepantla...
AACTAATTCTATCAAAATTATAACAAAAACATAAAAAAAAAAAAGATGATAAAGTTTCTACAGAGTAAATAAAAACTTATTTTATTTAAAAATATGATAAGTATACGTAATTTTTGACTACGTTATTATATGAGATGATAAAATTTTGAAATAGTTGAAAATATAAATTTTAAAATAGTTGAAATATAAAGATAATTAAAATGAAGGAAAAGAGAATATGAATGTGTTACGAAAAAAAGTTAAAAAAACAATTCAATGATACAATTTACAATAATAATAAAAAATTAACAAAATTGGGAGTGGGTGTGTTATTGTATGTCCTATTTTATAATGTAAAATTTACTAAGAGAAAATTAGACCCCAATTTAAGGAAATTTAAATTAGAATAAATAATATTTATAATTTTTTTATTATTTATTTAGAAAAATGAATGAGAGTTCAAACTTATATTATTAACAATAATATATTTTAATAACAGATACGTAAACGATTATAATTTTTTAATACATATTTAATTTATACAAATAACAAAGCTTATAAACATGTATATATTCTGAAAACGTAGATTAAAATCACCGTTGAATTTGAATAGAAGGACATATCTTTATCCAATTAGAGTATCTCAAATTCACAATGCTTCCCATTCTTCCACCCATTAATGCAAATCTCATATTGCTTAATTTATTCTTTATGTTTTTTTTTTTGTACTTCATGTAAAAACCATTAAATCAATTTATGGTCATCTTCCAAATGACCATAGCTATTTTGAAAGTTACATTTATATAATCTTTAATTAGTCGTGAGTTAAATTAATGAGTTAGACAAGGATAATATAGTTGTATCTTTTAATTAAATAAAAATAAATCAATGTAATTAAAAACGAGAAAAAAAGTAATTACAAAATAATATCTCTTTATATAATAGTATATATAATAATAAGATTAAACACAAATTTTAAATTATTATTATATTTCATCGATTTTTTTTTAACACCACTAAAACATGAATTTAATTTAGATGTACCGATGACATAAAAGTTTTGCATTTCATTAATTTATTTTAAAAAATTAAATGATTTATTGACTGATAATTAAGCTTTTAAAACATTAATTAACATGTCATCTTTTATTAAAAATTATTGCTCTAGATGTTTAAAATCATGCATGTTGACATTTTCCTATTATTATTATTATTGTTGTCAAAACAAATTCTTTTTCCTCTCTAACAATGATTAGCAGCAGATTCATAAATCATAATTCATTGACCCTGTTCCTTTCTTTATTTTCGGATTAAATTAACATCAATTTTTGTTTTTGGCTTCAGTGATAAATTTTCAGCATCTATTTCAAGGTTTCGTCTTTTTTGGTATTTTTTTTTTCACGGTTGGATTCTTTCCTAGCTCACCCATCTTCGATTTTCTCAACCTGTTCCTCTTATGTTTCAATAGGGTTTCTATATTTTTTCTTTTTTTTTTCCCCTTAAGCCTTTTTTTCTCCAGAAATTCTTAAATTCGTGGACGTTCGAGGCTCGATTTGGTACGTTTCTTTCGATTTAGGGTTAGGGTTTTGTGTCTGTTAGTCAATGGGTCTGTTGCATGCAAATTGGGGTGTCGATTTTCGTACCTGCTTCAAATCTCTATTTTGTTCTGTTGCAGTGAGCTACGGGCACTGGCTGTTTTACATTTTTTCGTGAAACAAAGCATCAAAATTTGAACTTTTTATTTTCCCAACAGGATTTTGATTTGGGATGAATTCTGCCTTTTCTCTCTCTTTTTTCTTTTTTTTGGCTTCTTAGTGCATTAAATTGGTGCTGCATTCACTCGACGAATTGAACAAGGTGGCATGATGCAATGAAGTGTTGTTCTTGGAGGGTATTGTCAGTGTAGCACTCTGAATTTGGAGGTAAAATGTTCAGTCCAAGCATGGATTCTGCGAGGGATGCTGGTGCTGTGGCAGGGGCTGTGCTAATTCCCATGCGGTTCGTGTGGCCATACGGGGGAAGAAGTGTGTATCTAAGTGGTTCTTTCACACGGTGAGTCTTTTGTAGATTACTACACTTTAATCCTTCTGCAATCATCATCCATTTGTTTGAAAGGGCTCCACTTTCTTCTGATTTTGTTTTGTTGGTTTTCGTGGGATTCGTGTCGCTTTCCAGGTGGTCTGAACTTCTACAAATGTCGCCAGTGGAAGGCTGCCCAACTGTGTTTCAAGTTATTCATAGCTTGGCCCCTGGTTATCATCAGGTCATTTCTAGTGTCTGACTAACAAGTTTTGTGCACTTCATAAATTTTGTAGTCTTTTGTTTATAATTTATGTTTTGGTGGCAAAATGTTCATTTCGCACTGAACTCTGTATACTTTAAAGCATAGACAGCATAAGAGAAATGTTATTCTGTGACGTTATTTCCAGAGGTTTTGAATGCAAGATCTGTTTACAATCTTTAGATTTTTTGGGATGTTTGATGTTCTCAATGAATGTTTTTTAAGATACTGCCCGATTTTCAGATTGAAGTTTGTTTATAAAAAGTGTCAGTGAGATCAGAAGGAGGCAATTTGAGAAAATGTTTGACCTTTATTCTTGGTGGCTAGATACTTATTACATAGTTATTTGAATGCAGTACAAGTTTTATGTTGATGGAGAATGGCGGCATGATGAGCATCAACCTTGTTTATCTGGAGAATATGGGATAGTTAATACCGTTTTATTGGCTACTGATCCTAATTTTGTACCTGTTTTAACTCCAGAGATAGTTTCTGGATCTAACATGGATGTGGATAACGAGGCTTTTCGACGCATGGTAAACATTACTGATACTTTGACAGTTGTGATTGTTGTTATGAGCATAGCTTCTCTTGGCATACTGGCTGGTGGAGTTGTACTTAGTACTGAAATTTCACAGAATAGTTTTCATACTGAGATCTATCTGAATATTGTATTGTAACTCGTTTTAGAACTCCTAAATCCCATTATTTTAGTGTCTTTCAATTCTCTAATGCTCATTTGTCTAGGTCTGACATAACTTGATATCATTTTTGTAAATGTTTGTCCACATCTTAGAAGGTTTGGGATAGTCGGTGCTTTGGGGAGTGGGATGAATGAGAGAGAGTATAGAAAATGTGAAAGTGGGAGAGAAGTAGTAGTTTACAGAGCCAACAGTTGAAGTGAATATGGTCTAAGAAAGTCTTTACCAAAACTTCATATTACCTTTATTATTGTTATAGATTATAGATTAAGATTGTTGTTTTCATGCTTATGAAATTTCATTGTTCAGGTCCGATTGACAGATGGTACACTAAGTAATGTGTTGTCGCCACAAATATCAGATGCTGATGTACAGACCTCTCGTCAGCGCATTTCTTCATTCCTGTCTACTTGCACAGCATATGAATTACTTCCTGAGTCAGGCAAGGTTTGAAACTTTTACCATCAACCCATTATTTTGGTGACTTACCATCTAGAATTACTTAATTTACTAATTCAGTGACATCTGGCCACAGGTTATTACCTTGGATGTTGATCTGCCTGTGAAACAGGCATTTCACATACTGCATGAGCAGGTATCTTTTTGCTTGGACTAAAATTCCTGTATTGAATTTTCAAATATGTTGAGTGATTATGCTAAAAACGTGGTTGAACAGTGCATACTGCATGTAGCTTCCTTTCTTTCCCTGGTAAATAATAACTCATGCTTTTGAATCCTTTTCTTGAATTTGATGAGTTGTTTCAAAACGTCTTGCTTTGACAATGTTTGAGTTTTTTGCTTTTTTTTCATTTTATGCTCTAGCATATTCATCTTTAGTGTTACTGTATGTTTTTTCTGTTGCTGATTAGTAGCTTGTTTATACAACTTTATGAATTGAGTAATTTTGCAGGGAATTCCCATGGCTCCTCTTTGGGACATCTGCAAGGGGCAATTTGTTGGAGTTCTTAGTGCCTTGGATTTTATTTTAATTTTAAGAGAGGTATGTCAAGTACAAGACTATTAGCCCATTCTGTTGGCAAATTTTTGGTAAGCAAAGCTGTTGTCATCATGGCTTGTATAACACTTCAAATAACTTGGAAAGGCTAATATCAATATATACAAGATGTACGACAAATTACAGAACCTGGTATCAAGAAAAGAAAAAGTGAATTAGGAAACCAAAGGGATATATTTATTGCTTGGTTATAGAATTATGGTTAATTTTGTTAATGAAAGTTGGACCATTACTTCATATTCCTTTAATTTAGTCCAATTGTATACTTGTGTGTTAAGTCCAACCATCTTCTTGCAAGAACTGTATCTCCAGCCTTGCCCCATAGCCAGCTCCATCAAATAAATGGGCAGAGAAAATTACAAAAAAAAAAGCAGAAAAATCTGAATAATATACGAGCAATTGACAATGAATAAGTAAATGATCAATAGATAATGCATTTTATTTGCTGAAACAATACGGAGGAGTTACTATATCATTTATTTTCTAGTTTTTAAGAAGCAACTTCAAAATTTGAATTTGCTCTGTCTTAGAATTTCTAACCTTTGTATTGCTCAAATTCCTTGAAGAAACCTTTTAACACGGTCCATTTGGTGGACATGATGGGGTGAAAAAAGATAGGAATAGGACAAGGGAGCTTGATTAAAGCAGGATAGGATATGAACTGGAAAACAAAACCAGATGAAAAAGGATAGGATTAGTACTATTCTATGTTGTGTTTGAGTCTTTGAGACGGACTAAAATGACTCTAAATTATATTTAACTGACAACTTACCCTTTTGACAAAATTGTATATAATTTTTTAAAATAAATTTTAATATATTTTTTGAATTTTTATATATTTCAAATTATAAAAATATTTAAAAAACAAATTATACTATTTTAGTTAATTAATTATCGCTATAAATATATAATTTTGATATGTGCTGAATTTTTGAAACCAAATTCTTTTAAGAGTGTGTTGAATTAAATTACAATTTTAAATTATAAAAGTTATAACAGTATCAAAATAATTTTGACTAAGAGAGTAGTAACACATGATGTAAGTAATTTAAATCTTCCGCAGATCATTCACATTTTAAATAACGAAGGGAGCAATGTCATAACAGAAAACAAAGTATTCAAATTTGGTTTCGTGATGGTGATAAAATGCACATTTCTGTCACTATATTTCCTTTTATTTGTATGTAATAATTTATTATTGAATCTCCAATTTTCAATTGTACCTTTGAAGTAGTATTTTATTTTTATTTCTTATCTTATTTGTCCCAGAAAAATAGAAATTTAGGGAACTGTACTTCATCTGTCTTCAATATTTGGTAATGCTTGCTAAAACTTATCCTTTTCTCAGCTTGGAAATCATGGGTCCAATCTGACAGAAGAGGAGCTTGAAACACATACCATATCGGCTTGGAAAGAAGGAAAATGGGCAGCGTATACACAAGGTTTTATCCGTGTAAGCGTTTTATGTTGGCTTTTCCTGGCATAGATAATTGAATGTTTTTATTGTCTAATTCTAATTATTTTTTTGTAAAGTGTATATATGATGATGCTTGTTGTTGTGCTTTATATACTTGGAAATGATTCTTTATGTTTTAATAACTTCTAGCTATGGTCTATAGGAATAATAATTAGATTAAACTTATGGGTACCCATAAAAATGACCTTCGCAGGTATTTACCCATAAAACAATTGTGGGTATGGGTATAGGTGTGGATACTATTCTACGTAACCATATTCACACCAGCAGCATGATATGTTTATTGCATTTTGTAAATAGAATTTGAGAGTTTCAAATATTTTTTAATTAATTTAAAGAATTTTATGTACAATTCTTTCTAATTTGGAAATAGATCATCTTCCAATTGTTTCTTCATTTAAATTGCATATTTTAATGTATATAGATGCTCTTTTTTATTGGTTTTTCGTCATTAATGTTAGTTTATAATAGCATTCAAGTTTATTAGTTTTTAAAGCAAATGAAGTAGCAGTAAGAGTATGCATATTGAAGTTGTTATCCACGGAGGTATGGGTCCAGGTATGAGTAATTTGTTTAAAATGGGAGTATATACAGTTCCAACTGGTTAGATGTAGAATAGAGTCTGCAGCAATAGAAAAGGAAGGGCTGAAAAAAAGACTCAAGAGAGATCTGTTTATGAATATCCAGTTGAAGCTTATGCAGGATTTCATGTCAATCTATACATATATATTTTTTTTAGTGAAATAGATCTTTGCTATATCCAGTGGAATGTGGAAAAGCATGTATGTCAAAGGGAAAATATGGAAATGAGAGAAGCGCAGAATGGAGAGGGAATATAGAGTTCAATATTCAGAAATATTGATTCATCTAATTATTGATTTCGTATACACTCTTATAACCCTTCAATACCAGTCCATTCTATTTTTCTTAAAATGTATGCATAACATAACCTACCATTTTTAGTTTTTAAACAAACATTTGAATGGGATATTATATGAACTATTTCTGAGAGCACAATAGAAGTTATAACTAATTCTGATTTTCTGTCAATAGTTCAAATTGAAGCTTAATATAGAAACCTTGGTGATGTTTCTGCAACTTTCAGGAAGGAATTAGGGGTCAATGATTTATCTATAGACATGATTAATTGCAGAACATTGTTATTGTCATTGTTGGGTGTTTACACACAAAATGAATGTCTGTTATAGCTATTTTAAATAATTTGACTTTTATGTAAATAAATTTCTTTTGATAATTTTTACAATAAGATGTTTGGGAACACATGCTTATGAAAATGCAAGTAGTCTTGTCTAAAGTGAAAGATCAGTGTAGATGATGCCGTGAACCTGATGAGTAGTTATTGGCATTGAGTAACATGTTGGAACCTCAAATGGTCAAGTATTTAATGCATCCTGCTTTCACATTTTATTGTTTCAGACTGAGAAGAATCATGTCTACTTAGTTATGGTATTTTCCATATCTAGCAAATTTGAGGACAGACTTCTTTGCTTTTATTACTTGCTCTTACCTTTTGTTTATTCATTTAGTTATTTTATAGGGAGATTGCTAATTTGTTTCCAAAATTATAAGCCAATGGATCTTTGAATTTCAATTTTGTAGACATTTTTGCAATCTTTATTCACCCATCTCTTCTCTGGTTTGTGTAAATGTTTTATCAATCAAGAGATAATGGTCTGTATATATCATTTTATGCTTTAATCGAGTACCTATCCTTTGCTCCAACTATGCAGTTAGCTATTTTTTCTTTTTTCTTGGAACTTGGATTTGATGACGCTGTTCCTTGAGTTCTTTGCAACCTTTGCCCAATAATAACCCTGTTTATGTTCTGTGCTTAATTCGAATCTGTTTAGGAAAGTCATTCTGACCGTTATACATTGATTGTTTTCATTTATGCAGGCAGGGCCATATGATAATCTGAAAGAGATTGCTCTTAAGATTCTGCAACATGGAATTTCAACAGTTCCTATTATCCATTCATCTTCTGAAGATGGCTCATTTCCCCAGCTACTACATCTTGCTTCACTTTCAGGAATCCTTAAATGTAAGTTTTTTCCCGAACTTTCTTTATATGTTTGTTAAGATGTGATTGGTTCTTACCAAATTGGTTTATCAGGCATTTGCAGGTATTTTAGGAATTGTTCTAGTTCATTGCCCATACTTCAACTTCCAATCTGTGCAATTCCTGTGGGCACGTGGGTGCCCAAAATTGGGGAGTCAAATTGCCAGCCTCTAGCAATGTTGAGACCAAATGCTTCGCTTACTTCAGCCCTAAACTTATTAGTTCAAGGTGTGATTTCTTTGTCTAAGTTTGAACATATTGTACAAAAGGTGTCAACCAAAAGAATAAAGAAATTGGTATCCTATTATATTTTTGAGGCATTGAGCTGATGGTAGAGGGTATTCTCTCCACTTTGAGAAGAAGGGTTGCTTTTGTGTGTAATTAAACAAACAATAAAAGATGAATGTTTAGACTAAATCAAAAGTAAGGATGATCCATTTTATGATTTAAAGAAATGAATTCTTAAAGAGGTGTTTGCTTATGCTTACGTAACATCTTGTTCTTTGTTTTGTAGCTCAAGTAAGTTCAATACCAATAGTTGATGATAGTGACTCATTACTGGATATATATTGTCGAAGGTTAGTTGTTTTATCATTATTATTGATGCCTTGTTTGAGATACTCAGAATCAATCTAGGGTCCAATCATTAAATTGTCCTACCAGTTCAATGTTTAGAGGCACTTGTCCAGTTTTAACTTTTCTTCCCCTCCTTGTTTTTACAGTGATATAACAGCTTTGGCAAAGGACAGAACTTATACACACATTAATCTTGATGAAATGACTGTTCACCAGGTAAGTTTTTTTCCTCATAAACTTCTGTTGACAATTAATGAATATAAAAGAATAAACATATCAACAGTTCGTCTTTTTTGGTTAGGTAGTTTTACCGACTGTATGACACTGGTTGCATGAGGATGCTGTTAAGAATTTTGTTAAATCAGTGTTTTTCGTCTCTAAATTTAGTTTGCAAAGATAAAAAAATTAGGCAGCACTACAAAGAGTATCCGATACTTTATTTGTGTTTTCCCCTCCTTTTGAAGTTGTGTAACGTCCTTCATTTTTTAAACATTTCTCATCTCAAAATGGATATTTGATCACTTGTTTCTTTTGCTTGATTATTGGCTGTTAAAGAGGTCTAGATCTTGATGTGATGCTAATTGGTAAAGTCTGACATGGAACTAGATTGCTTTCATTCAAAATAATGATAGTATTAGTGTCGCTATTGATGCAGGGGTGAGACATCCTTCTGTCTGGTATTGAAAGTTAATATGCATCAATGAATTAATGTGTACATAATGTAAATAGGCATGCACTTTACCAATAAAGAGTTACTTCCCCCGACGTTTATTTTTCTACCGAATCTTGTGTGAACTCCAAATGAACTTATCCTTTGAATGTTGGTAATTATCCATTTGTTCGGACATGTCATCAAGAATTAGGCAGATGAATTACAAACACCGGCAATAACAGTCCAGGCCAAATTTTATTAGTCTGCTTGTAGCATTTTGGTGGTCAGATATAATGGACTTCCCAAAAATATCTGATATGTAGATAAGAAAAATGAGGATAAATTAGTAAAGGAGAAAAATGATGAAGGAACTTGTTGTTTTGTTAGGACTTCTCCATAAACACTTATAAGGAAGAAAATACATTAAACTGAATATCTCCCATGAGCTAAAATCAACTTAGGCAGCTCAATTTTTGGAGAAGTTGGATGATGTAACTTGTGTTGAGTGTGCCGTTCAATTCAATTTCTAATTTTCTATGCTCGATTTCTGACAATTCTGATGTAAACCCACCTTCACCATTAGCCCACACCTATTCTTAAATATTTTTAGCAGAAGCTGTCAAGAAAAATGTTGATTTTAATATAATAATCAATATTGTCCTTAATAACTAGGTGATCTATAGTACCATGAAACACGATTGCCGTTATACTTCTTTTAAATGGGGAAAACGGACCCTTCTATGTAATTTGTAATGAAACCACTTAATTCGTTGGTAATGCCAGTTACGGATTTTGCTATTTATCTGTATGCTATCTATGCTTCCTGAAAGTCGCTTGGTTTCTTCCCCTTGTTTAGATTCCTTTACATTGTCAGATTTTAGGGATGAAAATTGAAGTCGTTTATCTTTTGTTCCAGTATTTCCTTTTATAATTTTGGTGGATGTTAATTGTTAAATTAGTTGAAGAATAAAGGAGAAAGCTTGCATCTTACTGTTTATCAAATAGTACCTAAGTTGGTCCATTTTTCCAGGCATTGCAATTGGGGCAGGATTTTTACAGTTCTTTCGATCCCAGAAGTCAAAGATGTCAGATGTGTTTGCGAACTGATACTCTGCATAAAGTGATGGAACGTTTGTCACATCCAGGTCCGTTTCTTTTCCCTTTTTTTGAGATGAAAGACGCTTTCTGTTTTCATTTTTAGTCTAATTTGAAGAGTGGTGTACTGGATTCAGGTGTGAGGCGGCTTGTGATTGTGGAAGCTGGGAGCAAGCGGGTAGAAGGGATCATATCACTGAGTGACATATTCAAGTTCTTCCTTGGTTAGTTTGAATTGTTGGTGACCAAACAAGTTTGACAGTTAGTGTGGTGGCCATGACACTTATGCATATAGTCAGGCAACCATCATCGGCCCAGCCACAGCCACTAAGAAGAGAGTCCAGAGCTTTTACACGGTGATTTCATCTTTATTTCATTGAAATACAATTGGTTTGGCCTCTTGCTTCATTGCCTGGTTTTAAGATTTTAGGCTAGAGAAAGAGGCCTGTAAATTTTAGCCTGATTGCCCCAAATTTATTCATCACCCCCCAGTCATATTATGTTAAAATATGTTGTTCTCCTCACATGGATACAGCAAAGGAGACTGCACAATGTTTGTAATCGTTTCATATATTGTGAAGGGGGAAAATTTATGGGAGGACCAAAATTCGAAATACTATTTTTTGTTGACTAGCTTGGTTCGAGGAATAGCATTTGTTAACTAACCTTTGTGGAGGAGTTATGGGCAAGTATATTATGTTTTTAACTCTCATCCCCCACCCGAGGACATAAACGAAAAGTGGTTTTTCTTTTTTTCAATAGAGGAAAGGGGGAATGAGGGATGGTAATGGATGAAAAAATTAAATATAACAATGCGTCGAGCAGAAAAGTATTTCCAAAGTCGAAATGTAAGAAAAACATCAAGTCACAGTAGATGATGCCCACCTTAAAATATTGGAGTTTGGGAATACGATAAAAGTTGCGTGAAAGTGTTATGGAATCAGTTCTATTGTCTGTGAAAAAAAAAAAATTTATGTATCTTTGCGTCTTTTATTATATTAATCCATTAGAATAAATACAAAACTTGTCAAAACAGCCTTAACTTGAATTCGATTTTTTTAACTGAATTCAGTTCAAAGGACTGAAACTCGGAATGATATTTCGAAACTCACCGAAGAGCGAAGGTAATGCGCATGTTGCTATAACTCGAATGTTACACGGAAAGTCCAATAATCAGTCGCAATTAAAAAGAATGTTAAAAATGTTAAAAATGACGCCAACCCAAACAGAGGTAGATTTATTGTAGCTACACCTACAACGTTCCAATCCATATCTTGTACTTGAACATCAATCTGGATTCCAGATGTTAAAAGCATCAAGAGGGTGAAAAAAGAAAATATTAAGATTACAATTACAGTGTAGGAATATACACCAAGTTGTTCACATTTGGCCATAGCATGCACAAAGCTTATGGCGTTTACATGATGACATAATACACATTACTGGTTCTGAATAAGACATGCTATATGCTAGTCCCTCACTATAATTTGATCTTTAAAAATATGTACATCTGAAAAGAGAATAAGATGCATACTCTTCCCTTTTCTTCCAGCTACAATATTATTAACAGTTCATAAATAGTTTCCCTCCTTCAAATGTTAATACGAAATATCAGGGCCCCGGTATGTCACACGAGCCTCCACAGAGATCAAGTCAGCAACAGTTAAACCACCGATATACCCCGAGTATTGCAAATTTACAAACAACAAAGGAACGCGTCCGAGCTATGTAGGTATGAGTGCCAATATCTGATTTCTTATGATACCCATGCATTTCTGTATCTCACCGTATATTGGAAGGTTCTTTGAACATAAAGGCTGCAAACTGGTGACAGCAGAATCTAGTACCTGAGCGACATCAGCTGGGGGAAATTGTCGTTCTGTACACTTCTGCATTTTGTTTTTATCAAAAAATGTTAGGGTGTACAGGTAAAATGTCTTCAGTAGTACAACTGATTTAATTATGTATTTTGAAATATTTCATTAATGTGTAATTACTAATTCTATTACTCTACACTATCTTTTGTCTCATGAGCATTTAGATAAAGCTGCCTTAGAATAGTTCCTACTTAATTGCTTTATGAATAAGAGACACTGACCAAGTGTATTACAGTCTTTTTATGGAATAGAAAACAATTTGTGAATTAACAGACGCAGTAGGTAAAAAGTTTAAACAGTGTTACAATCTTATAGATATAATAACACTGTTGATACTAAGATCAATTAGATTGATTCTATATTTATATTATCAGCCTAAAATAGGATAAATGAATATTCAGTAACTACGTTTTCTTCCCTATAAATTGAATGGCCCCGTTGTGCTCTAAACACAAAATTCAATATTTATTAGTTTCTCTCCACTAATTGGTATTAGAGTCTATTCTAATGAAGTTTACTGGACCTATTGTACTACCTTGTACTACCTGCTATCGAATTATCCATCTACACTATAAGGGAGTGTGTTAGAAATCTCACATCTTAGAAATATGGTAAAAATGAAGTCTTTGTAAGGTATTGTAGGCTTATTGTACCATTCACTATCACATTACTCACAAATATTTAATCTCATGCTTGGCATGTCCAATCCTTGACATGAAGGAATGTATCGGAGTTCCTACATTGCTTGATGATACATCTAAACTAGAGTATATAAATGGAAGTAAACTTGATCTTATAAGTCGATTTTGCAAGGTTGGATTAAACTTAAAATCTACTTTCTAATATGGCATTAGAGCCATTGAGAAGGAAACCCTAATTCATGCTTTTCGTGTGGGCCCACTACAACCACTAATCATGTACATTTTCTGTTTTTTGTTCTTTTTTTGTTGTGTTCCACTATTCATTGCTGGCAACTTTCTAATGAGCTTTTTTTCTCGATTGGAGACAGCCACCACTAGCACCACCTTGTGTGATGACCAAGCTAGCCGCTGCATCCTCCGAGCATGTCTGCTCAGCAGTTGCCACATCCTTTCGTCTAGCATTTTCTTTTCTCCTAGGCAGGCAGCCGCCGCATTCTTTGAATATTTGATTTTTACTCTCCAATGGTTGTAGTGCCTTCTAACCACTTTGCTCTCTGGAAACCACTGCGTGCTCTGACTTCTAACTCAACCCTACGATTAGAGCTGTCCTTTCTTGGCAACCACTATATGCCTGACACGGCCAACTGCGGCCATGTACCAGCAGCTCCGCAACACATCTTCACAGACCTTCACCAAGTTAATGAATCTTGCTGTCTCATTATTTACTTTGTCAGCTCTAGCAACCAAGTGACATGTTCATCAAGTTTCTCAAGGGATCTTCGATGACATCTCTAACAAGCTTGACTTATACAATACATATACTCCAACTTGAGGGGAGTGTTAAAAATACGATTTGAAAGACAAAACATATTAAAGTTGATTTTCCATTTTGTCAAAAGGAAAGTCTTGTCCAAGCAAATATCTACTAACTTTGTCAACTCCCAAGACCAACTAGCAAATACATTCGCTAAGTCACTAAGGGGTCCTTAGATCATCTAGTTATGTAACAAGCTTGATGCATATGACCTACATGTTTTAGCTTGAGGGGAAGTGTTAGAATCTTGCAAATATGTTAGAATCCTATAGATATACTAACTGTTGATAATAGGATGAATTAGATTGATTCTATATTTTTATTATCAGCCAAAAATAGGGTAATTGAATATTATGTAATTATGTTTTCTCCCCTATAAATTGAATAGCTCCGATATGGTCTAAACACACTGAATTCATCGTATGCCTTCTCATATCTCTCATCTCAACAAATAGAATAGAAAATCCAAACGAAGTCTAAGTTTAAATTTCATTACAAGATATTAAAGAAAATTCCAATGTTGTAAAATAAATGATAACTTCTACCTCTTTTTTTTTCTTCCTGAGACTTAAGATAACAAGTGGAATTAAATTCAATTTAGCATTTAAAAGTGCACCACAAACAAAGGTATCACACCTCTAATGTGTCGAGACCTGCTATAACCAAGCCTCATCTCTTTCCTGATTTCCTAAACTATTGTATGCTAGACCGAATGAATTTGAATGACACTTACACAATCAATAAACCATCCATGTTTTTTAACCTAATAGCTTAAGCTTTTAGGTTAATTGGTCCATGACATTGTATGGAAGCTCTATGGCCAAGTGGTCTAGACTTTGATACGGCTCCCATTCTATATAATTGTTTTTCAACACAAGTTGGGTGTGTTTGCCTTATTTGCAACTGAGCCCAAAAGGCTCTTGTGCGAGAGGGGCTTAGATAAACCATTCTCGCATCTTCACCAAACAACTTAGGCTTTCATAACAGTTAGTTCATGACAACATATTTGTAGGGAGATCTGAGAAGTAAAATATGTCATTGTCAGAATGCTGCTATTTGCACCTTGGTGTTTATTCTGCCACTATGTCTGCTGCCTAGGTTCATATTCTTTAAACCAAAATGGTACAGGAAAATCATTTTACAACAAAAGTGAGTAAATATTAGTCATCCTAAATAATGGGAGGCAACAAGTTAAGTTGATTGTATTGATACTTTGATAGAAACACATTTATTTACAATAACATCCATATTTTGTAGCATGTCTTAAAAGCTTTTATTTACTTTAGGTTAAAAATTTAGAGTGACAACTTGAAAAAAAAAAAAAAAAAGGCAGTTTCAACTCATGCAAATGGCCCTCTGTCATATGGAGAAATCTGCCTTAACATAAATTGGTCGTTTCCCATAACAAAATAAATACACAGTACTATCTAAAATACCATGATTATTTAAATATATTTTTTAAAAAACATAAAAAGCACCAGAAAAATTGTCCATAAAACAATTAGTGTTTGGCATAAGATCAAGTTTTGTTGAACTACCACAAGTTCAAATGACTAAGCAACTGAAAATAGTGAGGGGAGATTGACAATGAAAATCGTTCAAGTAAAAATCAAATTCAGTGGGATGTGATTTACCTGAATCATGAACAACGTAGCTAGGCAATGAGATATGAGTTCTGAGGGAATTTTCATTTCGTTTTGGTCAGATGAACTGTTGAGTTCAGCATCTGAGGGATTTAATACGCTGGCAGTCAATTGATCCTGTGAAGCAAGAGAAAGAGAATCTGCAGGCAGAAAAGTTGTGGATGAAGTAGTAGGTTCGTCCACTGAAAGCTGGTTATTGATGAAATTTATTGCATCCTCAATTCTTTCGACCTTAGTTTCTGTCGTTCTTAAATTTGACATTGCCTGCAATGGTTTTTGAGAATTTGTAAGTACATCACTGGAATATAGTCAGCAAGAAAACTGAAAATGATATCCTGTGAAAATGTTATTAGTTTATTTAGTTGTAATGGGCATCAATGAAGACATGAAGAAAGAATCTTATCATAAAAGTGAAGCTTAAATACATCTCTGTGAGCAGGAACATTTTCGTGAATAATTTTGCTGAAACTTTACTGCATATTGCCTAAAAGGACACGTAGTTGACCTTTTATAGATGGTCGGACAACTGTGACGACAGTAGTGTGCAGTGTATGCAATTCATGTTAATTATAAAATGAGAAAACTGGATGATAAACTATATGGTATGAACAATAAACATCACTCCATAAATAACCGAGTGTTAAGTGCTGTGTTCTTTAAGTTTGTAACATAATTTATTCTGAAGGTTGCATTTACTAATTTAATTAGACCCAATTAGCTGCCTGTCTATACCTGAGAAGCTTGAACAACCATTGTCCGTGCTTTTCTTCTAGAACTTTCAACAATTTCAGCTATATGACTTTGAGATATTGATTCTTGGTTGTGGCAAGCTGAACAATTGGAAGAGCTCGCCTGACCACTAGGATCATCAAAATTAGCCATGGGCTTTAATTGAAAAACAGAGGAGCTTGCTTGATATGTGTTGCGCTGCCTCAAGCAAAACAAGGCAGAGGAAACCTGCAGAAGCGCAATAAATTCACGCAGCTGTAAATCACTGGAATGAGAAGTTTTAAGAATGAACAACAATTGAAGATTCATGCCTGTTCATTTGCTTCAGTTAATTGCTTTAGTACTGAAGCATAATTCCTCTTAAAAAGTTCCGAATCCTTTACTGAGTTGTCTCCATATTTCTGGCTCTCTGATATCCCATCATTCATGTGCTTCAGTTCAGATAATACAAGTTCCTAAAAGTTCAAAAAATCAACCCCTCAAAACTCGTTTTAGAAAGGAATATTTGAAACAAAGATATTTTCTTTTATCGTATCGGGATAATGGTAAAGACTGAGATGAATCGGGAAACACCTTTTTGTCCAGAGCACGATTCAAATCCGAAATAGCTAATGTGTCAGCTTCTTTCGAATGTACATGTTCAAGAACAGAAGGTTGAGAACTTGATGCTAGTTGGGCATTACCAATCTCGCTGCACACAACTTTCTGTTCTGGTTTGGAGCTTGAAGAAAACACCTATGAATTAAACGGAAACATATAAGACTCTAAAACAGCATATGGACCATTATGAAATAAAATGAAAAATAATTATGTTTCTAAATTTGGAGTTGACTTCATACATTGATGCAAAAGCATTTTTTTAGGTGGGGGGAGGGGAGGGCTCTGGAAAGCAGGCCTCAAAGTATGTAGAATCCTATGAGAACTCATTAAGTGATGAGATCTGTGTTAGCATATTCGATAACGGGAGGGGGTACAAGAGGGGGTATCAACTGTTAGCAGTTGAGAACGGAGCATTAACTCTGTTAATAAATAGAAACTCCCGGATAAAGGATGCTCTCTTTGGTCTCCGTAATTCAATAAAACATTAGAAAATTATTCTTTCCGTTTCCCTTTTCTGTTTCTCTCACCAGTCTCTCTGAGAACTCGGAATCTGTTTCTGGGTTCCCAACATTAAGCAAGGAGGTAGACTTCGACAGTGTCAATTCAAGATAGATACATTAGAACCATGTGTTGCCATTTACAGAAACAAAACAGGATCCTTCTCTCCAGAATCATTATTGCACTCGACAATGTTTCTTAAATTGCACCCGAAAAGCTTCAGGTGCCCCAATTCTTCCTTCAGCTCAGAATACACATATATGCATTATGGGAATATAGGCACAAATTATGATAAAGCAATACTCCTATTCTTTTTACCATGATCGTTTTCTTGTTAAACTGATTGATGCACAAACAAGTTAAAAGAGCTTCAAGTCCACCAGAGTTATGAAATCAGAATGATTGAACAAGAATATTATACAACAAAAATTAAATCCTAAAAATATTAGAAAATATCTTTTAGAAAGAGCATTGAGAACTAGAGAAGAAAATGATCCTTTGGAAAGTGTTTGTGTTAAATATCAAGCTCAGAGGCAGAGTCTTGTATATTCCTTTAAATCTTGTACCATACACGATCTTTAAAAAAATAATTGTATTATTTATTTATTTTTCTGAACTGGCCCTCCTTTATATAATGATATTTCTAAATTTATAATGGTCTAGCCCGGCTACTGATAACTGAACTAATGTGCAATTTACAGCTTTAAGGAATTGAAACAATCAAATTATCATCACAACAAAGAATTAAATTCCATCCCAAAAAAATTTGTACCTGTTTTGATAAAGTACCGTGCATGGTGGGGGATATATGAAGACTTTTTATGGTATCTGAGTTCTCGCTAGGGGACAAGATTGTGTGCCCAGAGACCTTTCTCTGTTTCAGTTTTCCATTAGGCTTGAGCTCAACAAAGTTCTCGTTTATTTGAGCAGAAGCGATATTGTGTTGTATCAGAGATGTAGGCATATTTTCAAATGGATACAAAGGCATGCAGTCAATATCCTGAGATACAAAAATGTGTCAAATTATGCTATTAACAGAGAAAACTCTGAAGTGATCATACAATCTTGGGACATGAATGGGGTAACAAGACGAAAAGTAAGGTGAGAAGAGCAATGCAGATATTCAAAAACTGAAATACAAAATAAACTCTGTTCTGATTCGCTAGTAGAGTAACAATTTCTACTAAGGTTATTAAAATCAGGATCCTACTCAAATTTTTTCAGGGATAACAACACCAGATATTAGGATTTTATTGAGGATTGCAAGAGCCTAAGATATATGACAAATAAAAAATAAAACTTGAAGAAAGTTCAGGTATATGAGAAAAAAAGACCTGTTTTAATTGAATTCATTCTTAACCAGTACAAGAGCATATAACAATTTCTTGAATCCCTACAATATCTCAACTGTAATTACAATGATTGTTAATATCTACTCGTAACACAATATAATATTCTTAATAACTCAAGGTAATGAATGAATACTATCATTCCAAGCTTGCACGTAAGATCATGAAACTATTCTATGGGAAAACTTTCTTTAAACAAATGTGCTAGCTGAAGTCAGGATGCATTGCAGGAAGCAGTGACAAGGCCATTATCCAAATTTTTTAGAGAAGTGTCCGTCTATCTCTATGTACATGGTTCTATCATGCTAAACTGAAGTGTGAACAATGTTAATAGCTGATTATTATTTCAATAGAGAATCATAGGTTATTCACATTTCACTTTAAGATCATTCAAGATCATTTTCAACCATAATAACTCACACAGCTCTTGTATCATAGCTCAAAACTCAGCCTCTGCATTGGACCCTGCAAGTTGCAACTATTTATTTTCTACTTCTCCAAGTCACCAAGTTTTCATCGACGAACATACAATATCTTGAGGCTGACTCCTATCAGTAACAGACCCACCGTAATTTGAATCAGTATACACCTCCATATTAATTTCCATTATTCTTAAACAATAATCCCCTTCCCGAACTGTTTTCAAATATTGAAGGGTTCTATTTCCAGCTTGCAAATGTCGCTCTGACTAACCACACTAATAACATATGCTATGTCAAGTCTGGTGTGGGCTAAGTAAATGATCTTACCCACAAGCCTATGATATTGACCCTTAGTCACAACAAAAATACTTTCATCACTCCCAAATCTTTAGTTCTATTCTATAAGAACTCTCATAGCTTATATCATCTAAGAGAACATGTGGTTATGAACAATGTCTATTCGGTTAGATTCTCTACAAGGTATCTTGTCAATTGATGTATGAATGGTTGTAAGTTTTTGTTAAATTGTTTTGTACAGTTAGTTAGAAGTTTTCGAGTGCTTCTAACTAACATGTAACTGCCTCGTTACTGTTTTAAATAAGAGCTTCTACCTCACTGGTAGAAAATGATGTAATTTTGCATGACGTAATAAGACAAGATGTTAATTCACCTTTTATCTCGCTTTGAGTTCTGTGTTCGTTTATTCTCAATAACTATGATTCCCAACAACTAGAGCTGCACTTTTTTTCCTCATTGTTCTTGGGCTCCGATTATCAACTTCTAGATATTTTGAGAAAATTCTTGAGGGGAGCTTGGATTCAACCTATATGTTCCCAACTCGGAACATACAATTTGTATGCTCTAGCTTGAGAGAGGGTGCTATAATAGTCTATATTATGTTTTGAGCAAAAGCTATTTTGTTGTATACGTAACCTAGAATCCTATGGGAAATTTCTTTCTTTTTTCTTAAGCTTTTATTGTAATCCATTGATGCTTATATATAATTTAGATCTAAATTAAGATCTTTCAAGCTCTTTTCCTCGCATATATTCTTTTGGGTAGTCTTAACTACAATAATAAAACAACAATGTAGGCAACCACTACGTTTCCTTCTTCCTGCCAATATCATTTGTTAAAAGAGAAGAAAACATACCATGACAAATTCAACCCCAAGTTCAGGCTGGTCAAACTGAACCCTATACCTACAATGATCAACAGTTAGTACACTTCCATCATGAATTTCTCTTGTCTTTGGATGAATGGCAATAACACGCTGCCCAACAATTAAAGGTTGGGCCAAATCTGTAGGAAGTCCTTCCTTGGTACCAGTAAGAATTTCAGCATAATGTGATCTAACAGATTCCCGGTATTCATGAAGTTTGTGCTTCTCTTCTGTCAAAAATTGCTCCGAAAATCTTCTTGGTCTGCCAAGAGAACTGCATAAGAGTAGCATGTAGATGAAGTAATTTATCCAAGACCAAAAAGTTCAATGAAACAAGCTAAAAAGAGCTAATATGAAACTTTCATAAACCCCAAAAACGTGTAGAAGTTTTTCCAAACACCCACTTAATCATGAATGCAATGATAGTGTAGAATGAAGTAACATTTAAACATTTCAAATTAAATACCTTCTAATGACGCCCCACTCAATACGAGTCAATCTAGGAACATGACCCAATCCGACATGGTCTAAGTACTCCACAAACTCTCTCTTCGAAAACCATGGGTAATCGATAGCACTATAAAACCACTCAAAAGTGCACCATCTCCGCATTTGATATGTCGATAGGCAATTAATAGCCTTTCCCTATGATATCAAAAGTAAAATTACTTTCCTACTATAGATAAAATAACTTCAATTAATGCCATGCAGTACAAATGATAGATTGTTAACCTTTTGACTATAAGAGCCATCTGGGAGTGAGGCAATGGATTTATTATGTTGACTGCTAAAGGTATTTGTGGACACCATCAAATCTTGTCTCATTGGTTTTGGTTTTTCCATTTTTCTTCTTGGCCTTCCTCTGTCTAACTGACTGACTTGATTAGTTGATGAAACCTTCACGGGAGAAAAATGTGCTGTACCAACATCCCTTTCCCTTTGGTCATTAGTGCTTGAAGACAGATTTCCTGAGGATTTCGCCACTTTTAGTTGTCTTGAATGTGCTGTACCAACAGATGACCGCTTACCTTTAACCATGGATTTCTTCACCTCATCAGTGGGCTAAAATGAAGAAAATATTTGGACACTGTAAGTAGGCACATGAAAATACAGTAATATACAAAACACCACTAGTTTTCTTTTATATGTTTACCACTGTTGGGTGGAAAACGATTTATGATAAATGCATGAGTTTTGAACATTATCATACTAAAAGCATCTATAGATAAAGTGAGAAGATAATTTGTCATCAACTAAGACTGGGTTCCACGTAACACAAATGCAAATAACCAGCACATACAAATACCCTAAATAGGCTACATCTCATTCAATCCTTAAATTTTGACTTTGTTTTCAAATTTCCTTCTCATCATGATGTCAAATTCAAATTTTTGACCTTTACATATCCAACATTTTCAATTGGAATGGTACAATCCAGACAGAAGTCCCATCAAATATTACAAGCAAGGTTGCTATTTTCCATCCAAAATTATCAGTTGTATCTCAAGTTACACCCAATTTAAAAATTAACAAAATAAGGTCTGGGAACCACATTATATATCATTATTGGTTTAATAATCAATAATTGCATACCTTGGTTTTCTGGGAACCACTTAGATGAGAACCAGTATGAGTTTCATCATTCTGCAACAGACAAAATACATCATACTTGCATGGAACAGGTCAATATCACAGAGAAAATATGAAACAATGAACCATAAAATGGATACTGGAAAACAAACAATTCTTACTTTCAAGTTAAAAGATTTTTGTTTCCTTTTTCTGAATCCTGCATTAAGCTGAAGTGTTCCCTCTGCTTCAGGTACAACAGCTCCATTTTCAGAAAAGACCTTGGAAAACTTACTTGAAGCAGTGCTTTCAATCTTAGGAAATACTTTATGTGTTTCCATTTTAGATTCGTCAACAACATCATGGTTCCCTTCTTTGAACTGTGCAGATGACTCTGACACACAGAAAGAAAACAGTACAGAAAATGTTTAAACAATCATAAAGTATACAAAAAAGGATTTTCATTACAATAAATAGATATTTTCTTTTGCAGGGGTGGGAGGAACACAATGAAGCCAAATTGAAACTGATATTGCCATACTATGAAGTTAAGTATGTTGCAGGAAGATACAGAATAGAGGGAAGAGAATTACAAGGCAAATCATTGCAAAAGGAAAGGAATGTCAACAGAGAGAAGCATCTAAAAATTATTTTAAATTAGTATACTACTAAAAATATAATACTCAGCTAAGAAGTCTATATTATTCCTCTGCAGATTACAATGGTGAGCTCAGTTGATAAACTACTAAGAAAGAGTTGCATTATGATTCTTGTTGAACTTTTGTGTAATCTGTATTGTAATTAGTCCATGTGTCTCCCTGACATTATCAAGATTATCAGGATAATAAAATGAACATAATTAGGCAATATTTCACACATTATTGTGATTCTCAGATTGCCATATGTGTATCTAAATGCAACTAATCCCACCATGCATGCACAAAATCTTTGGCCCTCATAACAGAAAATTACATGACGGATTATGGTTCCATTGTAAATATCATCGAGTAAATGAATGGTTATGTCAACTAATGAGGTTAAAAAAAGGGTGGAGACTGGTGCATATGACCACACAACCATTCATGTTAGACAGACAGTAGTCCTTGCAATTCTATTATTTATTCAGATTGGTCAGGAGAAGAGAACATTTAAATAATACTCATAACATTAATATTTTATAAATAATGCCTTACCAGTGTCAGGGTTTGTTACTGGCAGCATCAGAGACAAATCAGCTAAAGTTTTCAAAGCATCAAAAGCAGAACCTTCATCTGCAAAGAAAGAGGGAGAAAGGGAGAGGTGAGTGATAACATTAACAAAAACATACTATAAGTTGGAATAACAGGAAAAATATTTGAACCCCAGGAAAGTGGTCGTCAGAGGAAAAGAGTACAAGACCAACCAATGTGAATTCCAAAGTTCAATTAAAATCTATAACCTATTATCATAAAAATAGTTTCAAGTTCTAACAAGCATACAACGTTTTAATGTTTAAGAGAATAAAAAGATAAAGGTTGCATCTCATGTAAACATCTAATTCAATTAGTCTATCTCGGATCCCATTTGAAAATCAAAACAAAATACATACAAGTTTCTTTTCCTGCTCAAACATCACCAAGTAGGCAAGTACAACAACTCTGTTCCACCAAAATTATGAAACTTTTAGCCAACCAAAAAGACCTAAGTAATACAAATCACTTCATGTTGAAACCTTCCAATAAAATTTCAGGCCTGTAAAGACTTCTTATGAATGTTAATATTTCAAGGACAAAAGAATTTAGCTTTCATTCCAAAAAAAGTGATATAAACAAATTGGAAGATGAAAACATGAAATAAAAAACTAAAAGATATAACAATAAAGCCAAAGAGCCATATGATAGTTTGAACATTGTTTTATATGGAACATGTGTGCTTTCATTTCTTAAGAACAGCATTGTATTCTGGAGAATGGGTACCTTTTTTCAATACGAAATACAGTATGCCCTGCCTAACGACAAAAACATCTAATACCAATCAAGTTGCTCCATTTTCAATCCTTTTATACCACACTTGTTTAGTATAAAATTAAGCTAATCCCATAGATTCAGTTAGAAACAGATAAGAATGTAAAGATATCATTTATAACAAAGACATCCAAATTAATGAGGAATTGGAATTAAAACAATTACCAAATACCTTTCTCTAACAGTAGCTTTTTACTTTTCGTCCTGGAACCCCTGTAAGAGGACCTTGCATTTTTTGCATCATCAAAATCATTGAAGTTGGATTTGATAAAATTTTTACCATCATCTGTCCCACTGGAGGCTTCCTTTATGTCATTCAAATGCTTGTTTAAATTCCCCTCAGGCTCTAAATTCTTCCCATATTGTTTTATTTTCTTTTCTTTATTCCGTCCTCTTCCAATAATTTCTCTACCACTCCGATGAATTGTTTTTCTAGAGTAATCTTCATTATTACCTTCGGTGCTTCCTAAACTCAACTCAGAACTACCATCATCCAACTCAGAACTGCAAAACTTGGCTCCAGCTTTTTCTGATTTTGAATGCTGAAAATAGTAACTACCAATACTTACTATTCATTACAAGAAAATAACAGAAAAAGACAACTGATGGTTTTATAGAAATAACTTATTACCTTCTTCCCACTTTTCAGAACTGGCGAAGGGAAAAAATTCTTGTCTGGTGATCCAGAATTTTTTGAAGAGCCACCTCTTTGGGAAGCCTCAGTCAATGCCAATGCAATCTTATGAGTAACATCATTAGTATCAACCATTTGTTTGGAACCCTGCCTTACAGACGAAAAAAACCTCTCCCCAATATCTTTACCAATAGAATAAGAAATAGGGACACGGGGAGTCCTTTTTCTAACAGCATGTGGCCTAATTCCTGAAATAAAAAAAATCACAAACAATTGATAGGTTTTGTTAAGCAAGAGAAAAATATCTCTTCGAAAGTTCATTATATACAAAACAAAATATAACATCTTTAAAGGCAAGCAGCCTAACATCGAGAGCAAGAGGAAAACTCATCCAAACCTTGTCCATCTTATTGTAACAAACAATGGTTGAAAACCCAAAAAAAAAAATGGAGGTACAAAAATTTGAAGCCAAGGTAATGTTCAAGTGTATTTTGATATATTAACCCACCAGAATGTCTCTTCTTCAACAATGACAGGCAACCATCACCTGATGCAACAGAATGTGACTGAGAATGATCTGAAAAGTGCCCATCTAATGCTTTATTGTCACTTAGATGCTTTCCCCGCAAACGCTTTTGAGACTTTTTAGATATTTCTGCATCATTGCTTTCTTTACCACTGTCACTTCCTCCCTGACAATTAAATTATTCATATTTTAATTTCTTATGAACAGTTGTCAAAAACTGGCCATGTTGTCTATTGCAATTTATACAAAATTTTTAACATAACCTAGCCAATGCTACCATATTAGTCCATCTTAGTCAATTGGTCAGAAGAACACTGTGCCAGGCAACCTAACTTATCCATTTATCCTTTTTCAGTTCGAGTAAACTAGAAAGGCCACAGCTTTCTATTACTCGTTGACAAGTATGTGGATGTACTTATTCTGACAGAAAAGAGACGCCTTAGATTTCAATTGTAACCAAGTGACGGTGCAGATTACGAAAATTCCAATCATAATGTACCCATATCATCACAGAATGGAAAAACTCTCATTGAAAAAGAAACGGTTCTTAAAACAATGTCAAAGACTACACTTCAAATAATACAGATTCTTCTCGTCAAACAACTTATGAAAAAGATTTGTAATGAGGTGGAACTTTAATATAACAGCTACCAGAGTAGCCACAGGAATGTTACAAAATCAGGAAAACCAACGTAAATATCAGTAAAACTTGGTCAAAACTTAAAAATAAATTCTTACCAGTACACTATAATGATCTGTCATCATTGCTATCAGTCCAACAACAGAAGCAGTACCCTCTGGGAGAGATAAATATGCCTAAAAATAGACCCAAACTTAGCATGTCTTACAAACAATATATCACACTGACTAAAATGTGCAATATTGAGAACCAATGACATAAAATAGAGAAACTTTATCAAAATTGTAACACAAGAAGTAGCTTTTTTTCTTTGGGGGGTTTGGAAACCAGAAATAACAAGCTGGGGGTATGCGTATTCAGTGCAATAATTAACACAAACTGGCCCACAAGATCAGGAAGAAATGAATCTTTTACTGATTGCTTGAATATCTAAAACAGACATTCGTTAAAAGATTAGACAGTTTTTAAGGAAGACGTCAAAATTCACTTGTTCAAACTATAAGTTATGGAGGTGAGAAATCTTGTTTTCCAGTTATATAGAAGATAAAAAACAACTTCATTAAGGGTATTTCAAAATACAGGAAATATTGAAAGAAATTAAAATGTACACCCTAAGTACATATCTCTCTATACATGAATGTTTAGTATGTGTTTTAGAATCTAAAATTTTTACTTCAATAGGGAATACATGGTGTATGCATTTTAGAAATATCAGTAAATTAATAAATAGGGAATACACGATGCTTGTAATGCATATACCCTGTTCATAGTATACAGTGCCTCTACCATTTCCACAGATCTATTACGTACTGCAAGAGCAACCTGTAAATAGGTAAAATGTCACTGAAAAGCACATGTTTAGTAATGACATTGCACTGGAAAATTGCAGTGCACAGAAAAGGTAGAATAACAAAATAAGACACAACCTTGATCCTTCAATTTCCAGTGGAATTTTAAGCAGTATTTACTACACATGTAGCCCATTATTAGAAAAAAGAACCTGACAGTGAGACTTGATCTTTAACCTTTATTCAATAAGAAGCACCTTATGAAACAATAACTAACCTTCTTCCAATCTTTCCCGTATTTGCGGTAAGCTTCGTAAAATTGCCCAAGCTCCTCCTTATTCCATTGTGGTCCTAACATGTCAGCCAATCTTCTCTTCTGCGTAAGATTGAAATTTGAAAAATAATTACAAGTTAAGAAATAAAATTCATAACACCTGATCATTTTAACCAAACTCTTAAAAAAACTTACTACCCAACTTTACATTGATAAAATGTAAAAAAGTCATGAATATATCATAATGACTTCTTGATAAGAGCACTGAGAGGCAAAACGTTAAAGAGCAAAGGGGAAATTTCTTCCTCTGTTTTAATTCAGTAAACGTATTAATGTTGAGAAAGAATTTCTTTTCAAAGAAGTAAAGAAACAAATTCACCTTCTGAATACCAGGACTCGCCTTCAGCCTATTTTTGCTAGCATTATCTGTAATTTTGTCTTTACTAGATGCAGTCTCACGAACACTGGAAAACCTCTTATTTACACTTCTAGATTTCCTAGAAGGAGCCATAACAGATTTCCTTGATAGTCTGAAAATTACCAGAAAGACAGGAGTAAGAAAAGCAAATACAACCTAATCAAGTAAATACACTGGAAGAGTTTAGGCACAAAAAAATTAATTGCATACTATCATGAGATGAAGAGAAGAGAGGAGCAAAGGGAATTCATAGAAAATAAGGTTCCATACTTGAGAATCCAAAGCTGGTCAGACAGAAATGTCACCTCCTTTCCCTGTACAGATAATGTTGATGTAGAATAACGGGTTCAAAACCCAGAAGATGCATCCTGATAATCAAAAGCAAATAGCCTGAGAACTTACAATGAAGAAAATAGAATGTTTTACAATGAGCTAGTGGTGGTAGGTATTTGCAAAAGAAAACAAATCATCTGTTTTGATTGAAGATATAATGCACAGGTTTACAGCTAAAAATAGGGCACCGTATGTCAGAACACCACGATCAGGTATGCTAGATTAGGTGGCGGCAGAGTGTACACAGTTGAGACAATAAAACTTGACACCGAATAAAGCAATGGTATATTGTTAGCAAAACAAGTTACCTTGGTCAGCGCATGGAGAACGAAATGAACATGGAAATACCAAGACTGGAAATAATACAAAGATTGAATGAAGAAAATATTGGAAAGGACATATTAAAGAGGAAAAAATTGATAAAAATAACAAGACAATCCTATCCTTTTACTAGAAACCAGACAGGCTAGTTAACAGCTACAAGGAAGTCCAACTGCTATTGCCCTCTATGGAGGCTGCATGCACCATGATGACCAACAAAGGCCAGCAAACCTTAGTCCCTATTGCACCAAACTATTTTCACTGACAGATTTTCTAAGTCCAAATCCTCAACTCCAAAAAGAAAAGAAGTCGCGAAACTCGGAGTCCTTAACAGCGCCACTGCAACCATTTGCCAAAACAGTCAGCAGAATGCTGAAACGTCTAGAAAGGAATGCATCCCACCCAAACTCTCTAATCTCAACCATCCCTCATTTTCAAAACACTTGGACGAATTCGTTTCACTATATTGTTCTCCGATTCAAATCCAATACACACAGCACGCAGACACAAAGCAATAACAACATAAAACGCACATCGAAGCTCGAATTTCACGTCAGCGACAAGAGAATCGAAAAGGAAGTATCAGCGAAACAATAAAAAGCAAAAAACAAAAATTAGAGCTCCCCACTGCAGTTCATCAGCTGAGAAAGAAAACAAACAGACAAGGAAAAACAAGCAAAGGCAGGTGCGAGGAAGCAGCAGAAATTAAAAATCAGAGCTCGAAACGAGGTGATTAAGTTAATTTATCCCTAAGACTCACCGAACCCCGCATTTGAGTTCAGAAAGGCGAAACCGAACACGGAATTGGAATATTCCAGTAAATCCGCGCTCTGATCTAGCGAGGCGCGATTGGAATTGGGAATCTGAGGAGCACGAAAAGCCCTCGCAAAGAGAGAGTGAGTGAAAGCATGTTCGAAATTAAAAGGAAGTGAAGAGAGTTGGAGAGAGAAGGAAGAAGAAGCTCACCGATCACAGAGAATTCGAATTGCAAATGGAAGCTGCAAGAGAGGGATCTAGTGCCACTGCACTGCTCGATGCACAAATTCGAAGAGAAGAGAATGGTGAAGAAACAACTCACCAGTTGTGATGGCGTCGTTGTTGGCGTAAACAAAACAGATGAATTCGGGGGTATAACCGCGAAACTTTAAAATAATAGTACCATTATTTTTTTTTTTATTTTCTCCTCTTCTTATTTTCTTTTGTTTTCTCGTCTCTTTCAAATAACGCCCACCAATTTATTGCCAAATAAAATTTAAAATGAGAAACGCCAGTAATGCGAAACAGAGAACACCAACTTCAACTCTACTTCAAACTAGTAAAAAAAAATAACTATTAATTGAAATTTAAACTGTTTTTTATTTTCGGAAAAATATATTATATGACTCACCGTGATTTGTATTTAAAATCACAGTTTTCAATAACTATCTAAGAGATATTAATAGTGTGTTTAATGAGGTCGAAGCTATCTGTTTAATTGTTTGGTAAGACATTACAAACTAACTCGTACTTATCTTAAAGTTTCTAATTTATTGAGATAAAAAGAATATTTTAAATACTCATTTTTAATTATTGTATTAATTTTAATATTTTAAATATTTTATGTAATTCAAATTAAAAAAAAAATTAACATGGAAAATGGAAAGAAAGTTACACACAAGAAAAATTATATAAAAAAAAAAACTCAATGAAATAAATATAATATTAAAAAATAAAAAAAA
>Ga0123340_1000339_pt1 | contig 28699 bp, 18 predicted proteins | sample SirMexnodulemix_FD_89961 | JGI IMG/M metagenome (GOLD analysis project Ga0123340, IMG submission 89961) | Root nodule microbial communities of legume samples collected from Mexico - Siratro Mexico nodule mix | ecosystem: Host-associated > Plants > Roots > Nodule | place: Mexico: Nepantla...
AATAATATTAATAAACTGATATTAAACCAATATATTATTGTTATTAATAAAGGGGATAATAAAAAGATGAAGAACTTTGTCACTGAAACATAAATAATATGATTGAATAAGACAAAAAAATAATAAATTTATAATTAAATTAAAAGAGAAAAACCCATTTCATCACAATAACATATTAAAAACATACTAAAGAATTTTAAAATATTAGAATCAAATAAATTGAAGTTAATCACTTTATGATTTTTATAATAAAAATAATAACATTTCATCCATTTCACTCCATCCTTTTCATTTTTTTATTTACTTCATCCATCAAAATACAAATTTCATTTATTATTTTTACTCTTACAAATAACTTGTTTTTTAAAATATTAAACATAGAAGTTAAATTTAAATGGTTGGCTATTAGAAAAGGAATAAAAAATAAAAAGGATAGATATCCATTTCTTATAATTGATTTAAAATAATTTAGACCGAGATAATCAACCACTCTTTCATTTTTAGATAAAAAAAATACTTTTTTTAATCAAATGAAATGATAAAGATATATTTCATCATATTAAGATATATTTCAATTTTAGGGGTTATAAAAAAGGTTTAAAATTTTGTAATAAAATGGAATGAAGTTGCCTATTTACTTTTATTTCATTTTTTCTTGTAATCAAAATAACGAACCTTAAATTTATTTTACTTCATCTTTTATTTCACTTTTAGTTCACCTTTTTTCTTCACTTCATCAATCCAAATACAGCCTTGGTTTATTAATTTTATTTCTGAATATCATTTTTAAAACATTGAAATAATAAATGCAAGAAGTCAGATCTAGAGGGTTGATCAACACAAAAATAAAACAATAATTTTACAATTAAATGAAAAAAAGAAATATTTATTTTATAACATTGACATACATTTTACTATAAAGGATAATAAAAATGGTTTAAAAATTATGTAAATGGGATGAAACTAATAACGTACTATTCCATTTATTTTTATTTTTTTAATAAAAATAACAAATCTTAAATTGATTTTACTTAAAAATGACAATAGGATAAGATTGATTTAGATTTGAATACCTTCATCCTCATTTATAATTAATAATATTTTAATTTATATTTTTAAAATTGATGTATTTTTTGATGTTGATATTTCATCTGATAAAATACATAAATTTTAATAAATTTAAGCATACAATTTTCTGACATTTATACTTAAAATAAAAATAAAAAATTTATTAACAAAATAAAGATGTTACACACATCACTAGAAAAAATATAAAGAAAATCAATTCAACAAATTTTGAAAAATGAAAAATGAATGGGTGTAGGAAAATAAGAAAATAAACTGCCTCAAACCCTAGGAAGTGAACAGCTTAGTGATCATCTTAACAGGTGCTATGGTATCATCAATCCAATAATTATACAATTTCATAACATCGTGTCTTTCCTATTTCATGAAACTTCATATGATGTTGTTTGATTATCTGTCCAATAATCAAACAACATTCAATAAAAAAGTCATTAAAATTCTCACAAAAATTAGTAAAGACAAAATACATATACAGTGTTAAATGTTCATTCTTCCAAAGAGAAGAACTTAATCTATTTACTTGAAAGGTAATATTTTGTTGGTACCTAACAATTTTATCATCTACTACGTTTGATAGTTATTTTGTCACATTATTACTTCTTAAGATGTGTTAATACCATATTAAAAAAATAAAGATAAAAAAGAGAATTAAATTGTATTTATCTTCTGTTTTCAAACACAAAATGTGTTAATACCATATTATTGCGGAAACACACTTTCCTTCTCCTAATGCAATTGCAACTTCGTAAGCTGAACCACCATAGTGAGGTAGAGAAGAGGGAGCTCTCTTCAATTCCTATGAGATACCAGAGAAGTCCCTAGTACGATGTCGTTTATTGAATGCTAAGGGGCTCGTTCTCAGAGCGCCCTCTTGTTATAACTAAAGTGCTTGTTAAAATAAAGCTCTCTTCGCAACTGAAACGTTTTGAAGCCAAACTCCAAAGAAAATTGGAACCCTAAATTACCGAATCTACAGGATAGCAATACGCCTACCGGTTCTGAAGTCCGAATATGGTAAGAGACTAAAATTTTTGTTCTAGACATCTTCCTATGATTGTCGTTACTCGTTTGTAGCTACTTGAATTCGCGGTGTTGAATTGTTCATTCAGATTAATGGCTTTGGTTTTGCCTTTTCAGTTCTCAATTGCAGCTATCAATGACACTGACTCCAAAAGTAAGTGGGAACCACTAGCTCCCACGAAAGAAGCCCAGGTACGTTTCTTTCTCTTTCGTATTCCTGTTCGAGCATAATTGAAAATGTTAAGCACTTCTGAGAGCTTTTCTTACTGTACAAAGATTGGATTCTTGGAACTCTTAATGGCTTTGTTATTTGTATATCTGCTGTTATTGTTTTTATCCTTTTTTAATACAAATTCAAGCCGTTATTGATTCTTTTTTTCTTTTTTCTTTTTCAGGAATTTCATCTTTCTCAAACTTATCATGACGGGCTTCTCAAGTTACAAGCGAAAGAGTACGAGAAGTCTCGTGAGCTCTTGGAATCTGTTCTTAGAGATCCTCTTATTGCTAATGCTCAGGTATTGGATTTTCGGTCATGCATAATTTGTTCAATCATTAATTTCATTTTGGATTGGCGGTTTTATGTGTTTCCTGTTATCAGGTGAATAGCAGTGCCAGTGATGGTCATCTATTGCAACTCAGGTTTTGATCTCTGCTATACTACACTTTGTCTATCAAGATATTCACTGTTCTGTCATCGCTGTTTGCTCAAAGTCGCCTCTTTCATTGATCAATTTTTGACGAGCTTAGTACCTAGAGGCATGACCAATTTAAAACCCGTAATTAATTAAAATAACTAGAAAGTCTGTGTTAAAGTTTGTGATTGTTTGCATTAGTTATTTAGTTATTTTAATAATTTTGCTGAGCCTTTGATTGGCACTGTGCTCATGCAAGAATTTCCTCCTTGCAAATTCTGGTTTAAGGTAATATTTCACATGAATATGTTGCAATAAGTTCCTTTCTCCTTAAGTTTTGGGGCGCTTGGTTCTCGTATCAAGACAATTCTATCACTATTTTGAATTTTCGTGAAGCATGTCACTGGTGAAGTTGGTTTTAAAGCTATCCTTCTGGGTGGAAATTTTAGTTTAACAAAATTGATCTTAGTTTATTATTTGGTATCACGTAGGTAAAACCTACATACACTTTCTCGTGCTTGTTGCATTTTTGCATTCTTCTATCTGCGTTAGTTGTCACTTTGCTTTCAATGCTTCTGGTTCTAGACTGAGTCCAGTCAATATCAGCTCAGCATTGTTAAGCGCTTTGGTTAGGGAGAAATTAGGTTTTGTAACAAGTTTTTTATCAGTTGACCTTTTGGATATGAAAGTTCTTTAAATGTACTGAGTTTGATATATGCTTGAATATTTATATCTCTATATGAGTTTTTCATAGTTCTCACAAATGCTTCTACAGGTTTTTGGCATTGAAAAACCTTGCTGCTGTATTTCTTGAGCAAGGTTCCACATATTATGAGAATGCTTTACGCTGTTATCTTCAAGCTGTGGAGATCGATTCTAAAGATTCTGTTGTTTGGAACCAGCTTGGAACATTATCGTGCTCAATGGGCTCGCTGAGTATTTCACGTTGGGCATTTGAGCAAGGCCTGTTGTGTAGCCCTAATAACTGTAAGCACCTTACACTCTTAGATTTTAACAAGTTCTTTTTTATTTATAATGGCAGCGTAATGGAGTGCTTCTTAGTTTTTCTTGTATGTGAAATTCAATTTTTTGTTTACCTCTTTGGGTTATCTTTACCCTTGTCATGTATTACAGTTGGGTGTCTTTGAACGAACCGTTTATCAATCTCTTCATGTGTGTATGCGCATGTTTGAATAGAAGTGAGGAATGGCTTCTGCGCTGTACAAATGCACTTTGAACTGGAGAATTACTTTTGTAATATTTTTCTTATCAATTTTAGCTACAAAAGTAAAATTTATATATTGAGCGGTGTGAACTGCCATTCTGTCAGAAATTATATTTTATTGATTCTGGCTGAGTGTCCAGCAAGGATTGATTTTGATGTATTTGGCCTGTAGTCTAACAAATATGTTGTCATTCATTAAAATTTGAACTTGTTGTCAAACTCCTTTTTCGAAAGTGATTTTCTCTAACATCATACAAGCGTAAATAAAAAGAAGGCATCCCAGTAATTGGGGCTCCCACTATTACGAGGTATGGGCAAGAACAAACATGTGTACCCGTTTACCATTTGAGCTTGAGACCTGAGTTTGTAATCTTATTGTAAAAAAGCTCATCCTTATCCACACAAAACTAGTTCTGTTTTTTTTTTTTATAAATCACTTTAAAGAATAATTTTAAACAATAAAGTTCGCCCTTTGAAAGTTATTTTCATAATACCTTCTTTTCAGTATTAATCCTATGCCTGCTATGCAAACATACTCATATTATGTATTTATGCATATTTGATCCCTACTGTGTCAACAGGGAATTGCATGGAGAAGCTTTTGGAAGTTCTTATTGCAATTGGTGATGAGGTTGCTTGCCTTTCTGTTGCTGAATTGATTTTGAGGCACTGGCCATCACATTCTCGTGCTTTGCATGTTAGAAATACCATTGAAGAATCAGAAATTTTGCCATTTGCTCCAAGAGGCATAGACAAATTGGAACCTAAACATGTACGACTCAAATTTCCTGACAAGAGAAAAACTTGTAATGACAATGCAGATGAGGATGTTGCATTCAAAAAGCTGAAACAGAATAAAGAACTGCACCTGACAGAAGTTTCCTGGGTGGCTCTTGTAGATGCACTCCTGGAAATCTTATCACCACAAAGTGAGATGGATCCTGAAAAGGCATTAACTTCTCCTGATGTTAAGCTAAGCATAATCTTACCACATAGCTCAGAAGCTGTTATGAACACTGTCGAAATGAAAGGGTCCAACGGTGATCATAGTGTTTTTGGTGATGGTAACACAGAACAATCAAGTGCTTTTAAAGAGAAAGAAGCAAATACTCAAGAAGAACAACCACATGAAAGGAGAAGTTCTCGGCTTGAAAGGCTCCGGAGTCGTAAACCAGGGAAAGAAGAATCTGATTCTTCTTATGGCAAGGACCCTACTAAGGTTGTCATTCAATATCTAGAGTCATTTATTGTAGGTGGATTGGAGGGTCAAGATACAATGGACAGAGAGACCACAACACCATCTTGTTTAGGAAATTCTGAGTATTATAATGTTTCTGCATTTGTAAGAGAAACCTCAAATAATTACGGTGCTTATCATATGGGGCACTTGCTTTTAGAAGAGGTTGCAAGACAAGGTCTCACATATCAGGATGCTTTTGTCAAATTTCTGGAGTTGGAAAAGTTGACTAGGCATTGGGGAAAAGAGAGAACTGCTGAATGTGATATTTTCCTTGCCGAGTTATATTATGACTTTGGATTACGCTCTCCCATTGGTTCTAACCAGTCAAAATTTATTTCTGAGACGTCGTACCATCTTTGTAAGATCATAGAATCTGTAGCTTTAGATTTTCCTTTTCACTTGACTAATGCCTTCAGTGAAGGTTGTTTTTTGGTTGATAGTATCCAGGAGACCATTGTAAAAACAATAGATACCTCCACTACGAGCAATTCAAATTTAGACAGCTCACTTTTGATGAAAAAGAGTTCCCTCTGGGCTCGATTTTTCTGGCTAAGTGGGAGATTGTCTATTGTTGATGGCAACAGGGCTAAAGCTTGTGAAGAATTCTATATTGCTTTGTCACTTTTGGCCAAGAGAGAAAATGTGGAAGATTCTCTATGTTCGGTTCCCCGTCCACATTGCAAGGCAGTAAAAGAGCTAAACTTCGATAGAGTTCTTGATGAAATTAATATATTGAAGGTCAATTTCTTGATGGAGAATTCTGTCATTAAGATGATGGAGCATGAAAAGTATTTGGAGTGTGTATCTCTGCTTTCTCCACTTCTGTTCTCCATGCAGGATGTCTACCTTGATTCATTCCCTTTATCCATGGCAGATACAAAAGATGAAAAGATAACTTCCACTGAGCTCATGGCTGTAGATGTTCTAATGGAAGCATGTCAAAAGACAAGGCCAATGGATGTGGAGATGTATTTTAATTGTCTTTATAGGAAGCTGAAAATACTTATGACAAAGATGGGTTTAAGTACATGTATTAAATCATTTAAATCCTCTGATCAAACACCTCATTTCAATGCATCTCCTAATTTTGATATTGATTCAAAGGAAAGTTCTAGCAAGCACTGTAGTCACTTGGTTGTAAATGAAGTGAAGGCACTCTCTGACTGTATCTCACAAGTGAAGAAAATTATTGATCAACGTGGAGATTCTGTAAGCAAATACCATTTCAGTAGTTTTGGATTCTATGATGTCATAGCCATGAGGCATATTTATTAGCCTAGAACTGAGCATCTAGAATAGTATTAATTACTCACTCCTTTTTGAATAAACATCATTATGTTATCTACATGATAAACTAATTTTCTGTTGTATTGTAATTAAAAAATGGCTCATCTTCATTACTTGTGTTGTTTCCTTGTGGATATTTTTGGCTCACAGATTTCTCATAGAAATACAGGAAATTGGTGGGCTCTATGTATTTGATGAGTTGTTTTGGCTTTTTTGCTGATTTTTCTTTCCTATGTTCTTGAGCACGGTCTTTTACAAACCTACTGAATCTCTTTTTTTTTTTTTTTTCTGCCAAACCGGAAAAAAAGGAACCAAAATAATTGTATTTGTAATTGGAACTTCGTTCTCCTGTTATCTTGTTTTTCCTCCTTACTGTTTTCATCGATTATACTAAATGATAGCCATATCTTTGATCTGGATTTATTGTACTGGAATCTTCTGCCATAAATAATTGGGAAGACCTTTTCAAACATAGCTTAGCCTTCATGATTATCAGTTATACAAATTATGATTTTTTTTTTTGTAACTGAATATGTATGGGGCTGATAGGAATTGGATTCTTAGTGTTATTTCCAAACTGACAAGTTTTTAATTTTGACCTGGTTTAGTTGGGACAGAAACTAATTTTTTGAACTCTGTTGTTCAAAGTGAAACTTGTGAGCTTTTTCTGTACTGAAGTGGTGCAGTACTCTCAGTATGAGTAGTATTAATGCCTTTTTGTTGATTTGTAGGCCTCACACGGGCTCTTTTTCTTTGATATTTATGTGATGTGCGACTTGATCTGGCGACAAGTGCCCAATTATTTATTCACTGTTGTGTGGCTCCTTTCCTTACGAATAAATTGTTTGACATGCCGGGTCAATCTTGAGCGTACATGCATGTCACTCTGAAACAATTTTATGATTCATTTTAAAGCTATTCAAAGAATAAAGGCTTGGTGAGCAATTTTTGCCATCCAATTATGTATTTGGGTTGAGTGGAAAGCTCAAATTTTAAGAACATCTGATTGCCACTTGATATGCTTCGATTTGGGTGGCAATTGTGGCTTCTCCCTTGTTCTCTCATAGTTGTTTCAAGGGAATTTTCCTTTAGAGGCTTTGTTGCCTCTGCAGCATTCTTTGATATTCTTTCTTCCTATGTCATTATTTTCTATTTCTGTTTTGAAAAGATAACTTGTTGTCCTCCTTGTTGGTACTTTCCTCTCAATATTTTTTCAATAAAAAATGGACATAGTCTGTGTAACCCTTTTACTTATAGCACCTTTTCTTCCCCGATATTTCAATTAGAATGTTATTTGTGGTGAAAGCATGTGCTCTTTCTTATACTTGCAGGATGGCCTTTCTGTTCCAACACGTAGCATTTGTCAAATGCAGTCTCTGTTGTTGTTAATCATGAGCTATGTTGCCAGCATACTAGTCTGCAATAAAGCCTCAGCAGAAGTACTTTCTGATCAAGCTGAAAGCAGATGTTTCGTTGATGCAGTTGTTGTTTTCTGCAAACTCCAGCATCTGAGCCCAACCACACCTATCAAAACTCAAGTTAGCTTATTTCCTTCTTGGAATAATTGTACTTTTAATTGATTTGGTTGTTTTAGTGATTCCTTTTTTTAATGGAAAACTTCTACTATTCTTTTCTGCATTCTTAACTCAGGTTGATTTAATTGTTGCAACACATGACTTGCTTGCTGAATATGGGCTTTGCTGTTTGGGTGAAGGTGGCAATGGTGAAGAAGGAACATTTCTTAGATTTGCAATAAAGCATCTTTTGGCCTTGGATATGAAGCTTAAATCCAGCTTTAACCATAAAGAATCGGTGCAATGTGAAGAAGTGTCCAAAAACAGTCTTGTCAATGTGTCTCTGGAAGAATCAAAATCAGACACATTAGGCATCCAGATGGATTGGACCAAAATTGATGAAATAAATTCAGTTAAAAAGGATGTTTCTGAAGGAGTATCGTCCCAAGATATTTTCTTCTGCAGAGCTCATGATAAAGACAGCAAGGAAGTAGAATGTGAAAATCATGGAGGTGCTGGGACTGACAGTAAGTTAATTATGGGTGAAAATTCAAGCAATCAATCGATTGAATGTGGAAATGAACTTTCTGAAGATGAACGTGAGGAACTTGAGTCTAAAATTGACTGTGCCTTAGATCAATGTTTTTTCTGTTTGTATGGATTACATCTAAGATCTGATTCATCGTATGAGGATGATCTAGTGATGCACAAAAACACAAGCCGAGGAGATTATCAAACTAAAGAACAATGTGCTGACGTTTTCAAGTATGTTCTTCCCTATGCAAAGGCATCCTCTGTAAGTTTTCTCAATCCATAACTTGTGTAGTACAACTTCTACATGGAATATTGTACAGAAAATTTCATTTGTAATTATATTTTGCTAAAATATTATGTATTAGAGGACGGGACTGGTCAAACTTCGTAGAGTTTTAAGAGCTATCAGGAAGCACTTTCTGCAGCCACCGGAGGACCTCTTAGAAGGAAACCCTATAGATAAGTTCCTAGATGATCCTAATCTATGCGAGGAAAAGCTCTCAGAGGAGGCTGGATCTGATGGATTTCTTGAATCTATTACTGAGAGAATGTTTCCTGATGCGGGTGGCCTTGTTCAGTATAATGCAACATTATTGAGAAGGTAACATTGTACAGTAGTGTAGGTGCTTTTTTTTTTTTTAATTTGTTTTATATAAATGCCTCTTCTGATTTAAATTTAATGGCTACAATATATCCTTGCTATTCCTTGTTTTTAGCATCTTAAGGTTATCTCGAAGTGCATTTGACTTTCAGATCTGAGCCATATTTGGAGGTCTACTGTAACTTGTATTATTTCTTGGCTCTTTCTGAGGAAATGAGTGCCACAGATAAGTGGCCTGGATTTGTGCTGACCAAGGAAGGGGAAGAATTTGTTCAACAAAATGCAAAGCTCTTCAAATATGATCTCATTTACAATCCTCTGCGCTTTGAAAGCTGGCAGAGACTTGGAAATATTTATGATGAGGTAAGTTAGAAATGTTATTTGGCTTATTAAAACTCTGAAAGCTGTGAATTTACTAATAAACATTATTTTCTTAATTTCTAAGTATGCTGCCCTATATAATTTTATAAATGTTCTTTGGTTGCACTCAGGAAGTAGATTTGTTGCTAAATGATGGTAGCAAGCACGTTAATGTAGTAGGGTGGAGGAAGAATGCTACTTTATCTGAGAGAGTGGAAACAAGCCGAAGGAGAAGTAGACGATGCCTACTAATGAGTTTAGCTTTGGCAAAGACATCTGCTCAGAAGGTTTACCTCTATTCATATATTTACTCCTTTTAAAATTTCCCTTTATTTATACCATCTGATTCTTTAACTTAGTGGAATTCAATCAGAATGGGAATTTAACTAGAAAACTGTGTTTATACCTTCAAATGTTTTCTGCATTGACAGCAAAATTCATTGTTGCGTTAAATGCCTGATAATATTTTTCTAAGACTAGTTAAAATGTGCAGTAAAAAGCTATATGATGCTTTAACGTTCAAGTTTTATGTTATATATTTGTAACTATATATGCTTACTCAAATGCATACACTCTTTAAGAATCTTCGTGATATCATTATTGCTTGGTAATAGTATTGGTTGTTTATATATTTAACCTTTTTCTTGCTTTTGTTGTATTTCCAGTGTGAGATACATGAGTTATTGGCACTGGTATACTACGACAGTCTTCAAAATGTAGTCCCATTTTATGATCAGAGATCTGTTTTGCCCTTAAAGGATGCTGCTTGGATGACATTTTGTGAGAACTCACTGAAACATTTTAAGAAAGCCTTCACACTTAAGTATATCCTTTTTCCTTGTATATTGTTATTTTCTGGACTTCTCTAGCTTCAAGGCGATGTTTATGAACTACATGAATCTTTGTGCAGACAAGATTGGTTGCATGCCTTTTACCTTGGTAAACTCAGCGAAAAACTTGGATATTCACATGAAATTGCAATATCTTATTACAATAAAGCTATTGCTTTGAACACATCAGCTGTTGATCCTGTCTATAGGATGCATGCCTCACGCTTGAAATTATTATTTAGGCATGGAAAGCAGAATTTGGAGATTTTGAAGGTTTTCCCTCTCTTTTCTGATTACTGTACTCAATTTTGGTATTATTTTGTTTATCTGTCTTTTTCATTGTCCATTTATTCTGATTACATTAACTGTCATATCTTGTTTTTCTCTCCTTTACAATTGTAGTTAATTTAATTCAAAGGTTAACCTTCAATATTTTAATTGACTGGATAATTTGGGCACTTCATCTATACTTTTTTTTTTTTCTATGGTTTGGTCTTAAACAGGTTCTCTCAGAAAACTCCTTTAATCAATCTGTAAAAGAAGCTGTCACAAGTATCCTTAGCGGTATGGATAGCTCATCTATAAATACAAAGGAGAGATGCGTTCAGACCAATTTTGTGGAAACAAACCATGAAGAGTTGCTTAAATTGGATACTGTATGGTCAATGCTTTACAATGATTGCCTTTCTGCTCTTGAAATGTGTGTGGAAGGGGATCTCAAACATTTCCATAAGGCTAGATACATGCTGGCTCAAGGGCTGTACAAAAGAGGTGAGAGTGGTGATTTAGAGAGGGCAAAGGATCATCTATCTTTCTGCTTCAAATCTTCACGCTCATCCTTTACAATAAATATGTGGGAAATTGATAGCATGGTAAAAAAAGGAAGGTATGATTGTTCTTATCCTTTCATTTTTTAAGTTTTTGTTAATTTGATTAATGAAATGGCATTTTGTCACTAACAATTGATTTGGCAAATTTGAAGGATGCATCGCTAATACTTTGGTAATGTTAATTAGTGTCCCAACAAAAAATTTGAAGATTTGAAAGATAGTAGTCTCTTGTAACCTTTTCTTTCTATCTCAATGGAAAGAAATTATACCCAAACTGCTTTGTGTTGTGTAACTTGAGGGATTCCTTGTCAAAATATTTTAACATTTACTGGATTTGTTATCCATTCTATGTAGAGGAAGGAAACAAAAATAGGTCCCCAACCTAGGACTAACCTATTTTGCATTATCAGGCGAAAGACACCAGGTTCTGCGGGGAACAAAAAAGCCCTTGAGGTTAACTTACCCGAAAGTTCTCGAAAATTTATTACTTGCATTCGGAAGTATTTGCTGTTTTATCTCAAACTATTGGAGGAAACTGGAGATAGATGTATTCTTGAACGTTCGTATGCTGCTCTTCGGGCAGATAAACGGGTAAATTCTAGAGTCCTGATTTACTGCTTAACTTGTCAGTAAATGATAACTGCTACAGTTTACGCTTTATTTGTTCTCATGGAAGCACTTTTATTATAGCTGTTTCTTGCACTTGATTAATGCGAATTGTTTGATTTGGCTTGTTGCCTTTTACATAGTAAGACTAAGATGGTTGGTTTAGTTAAATTAGGTGATAAGAACTGGTCCTGAATTTGAAGAATTTAGCATCAGATTTATCAAAAGGGGGAAAAATTCTAATGCAAGAATTTGATTTATTTTCCTTGTTTTCTGTTTTGTTCTTTGACTCGGGTGGATTCCTTGTCTTCCTTTCTCTTTTCAATTTTAAATTTCTTTTATATTAACATAACTGATTAACTACTGAATCCAAACCTTAGTGGATCAATTTTACGTCGATAAAAACATGGAGGTTCCTGTTGCCAATTAAAGCTAGTACGTATCCGTCAACAATAATACAGCGAATTGCACTAATTATTCATTTTTTTGCTTCAGACTCTCCTAGACCCTTCAAATGTGTTTCTTAAGCAGCCTTGGAGGCTTAACTATTTGTGTTTTATTTATGTGTGCTCTGTGCATCACCCAGGGTAAAACATTCTATTTTGTCTAGAATCCTGTAATGTCATGTTTTTAGTCACCCTTCAACCTTGACCTGCTTCATTTCTTCTGCCATTTTTGGCTATCTGGCTCACTGGTTTGATGGTATTGTAACATTATTTGTTTCTTTTATTTTCACCACAACTGCAGTTTTCATTATGCATTGAAGATCTTATACCAGTGGCTATCGGAAGATATCTAAAGGCTCTGATTTCAACTATCTGCCATTCTCAGACTGCTGCCTCTGGTTCAGCGAGCAGTTATGACATTGTGCTGGAGAGAATGTTTGCATTGTTCATGGAACAAGGGAGCCTATGGCCAGAAATATGCAGCTTGACTGAAATCGAAGGCACAGAAATGTCGGAGAGTATCATATATGGGTAATAAGATTTAATCTAGGACTTCTTTAACAAATTATGTTCACTGAGCTTCTTTGGATTGAAATACAATGTGTTTGCCATCTGTTTCTCAGTTGTCTTAACTAATTAGCTAATTTAGATTCTCAAATCTTTGCAGATATCTTCATGACTATATTGTATTATTGGAGAAAAATGGAAAACTGGAAACTCTTGAAGCAATAAATGAGAAGATTCGGAAGCGTTCAAAGAATCCAAAGTTCTCAGACAGTAATTCTGCAGAAGTTGGCAGGCATGCTTCTGTCGCTTGGTGCCGATCTCTTATATATAATTTGGCACAAATAACTCCATTATCATGTGGATTGTCAAATGGGATTCAGGTCCTTAATTTGACTGACAGTGGAATGGATAATAGCCAGTTGCTCTGCATTGATTTGCAGCCAAATGAATTATGGAGTGCAGCTTTTCAAGATCCAACTCATTTGGAAAAGATTGAAACAAGGTGGAGCTCAATTTTAGCAAAAATTAAAAATATTATCATCAATAAAGCTTCTGATGAGAATTTGGAAACTGCAAACACTTTGCTCAGAGCATGCTATAACTTTTATCGGGAGAGTTCTTCGGTAGTGCTTACCTCCGGACTCAACTTTTATTTGATTCCATCTCAATTAATAACACATATATCATTCAACCCAAGTACAGCTGGGATTGATACACTTGATCTGAGCATACCAAGGAAGCTTCTCTTATGGGCCTATGTGCTATCGCATGGACGATGTGCAAGTATCTCGGTTGTTGTAAAGCATTGTGAAGAAATTTCGAAGGTATGGTGTGAAGTGCTTTACTTAGCTGCCATATCTTTTAGCAAAACAAACCCCCTCGTAGCATATTTGTGAAGGGTGCTTGACATTCAAATCATCACATGACAATTAAATTGCGAACCACAAGTTAAATATTACTTCTATACATGACAAAAAATGCAAAATTTGTACAATTTTTCTTACCTAGTTAAAATTGAGGAGGAGTTCATTTCGTAAGCTGACCATTAATCCTTACTGCAACATCTGCTTTGTAGTCAAAGATGAAAAGAGGAAGTGGAGCATCACCTGCGTTATCAAACACATCCCCTGCTTCTACTCTTCCAGGTTATATGTCCTCTGAATAGTTGCTAGGTTTTATTTTGAAAGAAAGGGCTATGTCTAACAATGCTTGCTGGTTATAGGTAGCGGTAAAAGCGGACCAAATTCTGCCGGAGGCATTGACTTTGATTCTCCCCATGTCGCAACATTGCCTAGCGGAAATACCACTAATTTTGTGAATTCACATCCCTCCGATGACATTCAGAGGAATCTATTTGCTTCTCCCCAGTTGCATCAATGCACCACTAACGACGCAGAAAGAAGCAATTTGATAGCACACGAAGGAGATGCAGAGGGAGATTGACCTTGCTCGTGCCACGAATTTTATTAGTGCAGCCGCTTCACAGTATATCTTGAAGATGTAATCTAATGTATTTTCAACTTGTAAATCCCATTTTAGTGATAGAAAATGTAAATAAAGTTTTATTTGATAAGATCTTTAACGCTCGCATTTTTTCATCGCATGATGGCTGTAGATAGTGTCTTTTCATCTGATTGCCTTTAACACGATACATGATGAATTTAAACCCAATATTAATGTATAGATTTTCTATAATTTCTAAAATTAGGAGCAATCCAATTTCAGCTGCAGACTATTAATTTTTGCTTAATTATTGGACAACTATAGATGTCAAACAGTGTAAAGATATTAGTTTCAAAGTTTTAAATTTGTGCAGACATTGTATTGACCAAGCACTAATTATATCAGGGTTTACGTTTAAACTAAGTATTAAAGGCAACAACAATATGTATCAGAATCTCTGACTAGTTCAACATATATTTTCTCACCCAAAAAGACGCCGCACCAATTAACTGTAATAAATTTATGAATAGAACTTGACATCTGCATCAATTCAATTTAAACTATATTACCAAAATGCATTAATTTAGTTCTTTTTTTATCTATCTTTTAATGTTGTTTTACAGAATTAAAAAATACTATTTTTTTTAGCTCTTATAAAAATATTATACAATTTTCTATTTTACTTCTTCCACTCCATCTACTACAATAAATTCAGATCTAAATTATTTAAAACATAGAAGAGACATAAATGGTTTTGAAATAATAAAATGACAAATAAGAGGGAACAATTAAGTTTTTGGAATTGAGACAAATTAAATGGAACGAAAGCAAGAGTTAGCAAACAAAAAGGATTTCATGTTATTTCAAATATGATTTCATATTTATTTCTTAAAATAAGTAAACCTTAAATAAATATTAAACGATTTTTACCAAATATTTGTTAAGAAAAACCTCCAATGCTCCAACCAGTAGGTGAGCTTGAAAAAATAATTTGGAGGATCACATGATTAAATAATAAAAATAACGTATAAATTAAAAAAGAACTTATACAGTAATTTCCGTATTAAACGATATAATATTAATATTAATTATATTTTTATTAGTTTTTATGATATTATTTTTTTTCTCTTCTTTATAACATGGCTTTTGTTTTTGTTTTAAGACTTTTATGTATTTGTTTATCATTAAATAAAAAAAGTGGTATATATTTTTGTGAAAAATGTTAGAAACGTTAAGAAATTGTGTGGAATTCGGAAACCATTGGCACCTCCTTCGTGAGACTAAGACTGTCGCCGCTGACAACCAGCATAGTTTCGGTGAAGTGAACCGTCCACGGTACAAGTAAGCTCTCCCTTTATGTTTCTTCCATGTTTTTCGGGGACATTCCGGAACAGGAGTTCCTCGAGTGTTATCTCAAGTTATATTCTTAATCACCTATTCAGAAGTTACAAGTATTCTGGAACAGCTTCCGTAATCATTCCAGAATAGTCGATTTGTTCATTTTTGCAATTGTATTTGTCTAATTTTTAATTTAGTCTTCCTACTATTAGAAATTCCAAATAAATACCTCCATTTTTAAATTTAAATCAATTTAGTTTTATTTTTTTGGATTGACGCAAACACATTATCATTATATACACTATAGAATAGACATTCAACAATTCGACAGAAAGACAATAAATAATGAAGGGATCATTTTGAATAAATTGTTTGAATACAAGAAGCAAATAAATAATTTAACTATTTAACCAAAACAATTATGTCAAAAATATTACCAGTGCATCACAATTTTATGATTTTCTTTTCAAATCATAGAAAAGTATGTTTTGTTTTATTTTATAAATTAACTTTACAGGTACCATATATAAGGATTATGATCATCATGTAAGAAATTAAAGACTAAATTACTTATTTGATTTTTATAATGATATAATTTATCCAATCTCATCCTTGTATTATTAAAATCCCAATTAAAACCCTGATATTTTAGATTAATATTAATTTGATCCTTGTGTCAAATAGTTTAATAACTGTCTCCTCAATTGATAAAAAAAGTTGATATCTCAATTCAAAAATTGAGGAACTTAATTAAAACTTTAAATAATATAAGAACTAAACTAAATAAAGTATATAAATATAGAGACCAATTAAATAATTTAACCATTTAAATATTCAGAAACTTCATTGGAAATTGAGAATCCAAATTGAACAGAATATATAAATTCAGAGAACTAATTTTTAGCCTAATAACAAACAAATCTCGAAAGCTGCCAAGTACCTTGTGTAATAAATTCAAAGTGGGCTAACACATGCTGTTACTGTTATGAAAATTTTAAAATAGGATTCTACGTAGACTGACGGTAACAAGGCTATTTCATGAACAACAATTATTAATTGGATTCCAAAAAAAAATAAAAATACAAGCGTTTTAGCGTTTTATCCCAAGAACCCCAGATTATTTGCCGATTCTACTCAACTTGAAGCCGTTGGCCAACTGAACGTAATAAAAAAGGTAGGCAACGACAACAACATATTCTAAAATGTGCTCAGTTACTTGATATTTACACAGTAGGAAAAAAATGAAGGTGAAAATGATTTAATTTTAGAAAAAAGAACTATTGAACATTAGGTGTTACAGTAATGAATGCCTCTACAACTTCTACTTTTGGATTTCTGTAGTTCTATTTCTCCCACCTCGAGTTATCCAAAATACTACCATCTCTATGTCAATCAATCTTTGATCTATTCTAGATTACCGTACTGAGAACATGTGATGGATGGATCGAGAGAGGAGGGAAATGGGGTAAAAAGTTAATGTTGAATTATATGGTGTGAACATACCATCATGACTGCCAGAACAGCTCAAAATCGTTACTATACAAGGACCGGTCTTGAATTTCCAGATTGGCAACATGCCAATTAATGAGTTGAGACTGGAATAATTTACATAAAACCAGTCCAGCTGGGAAAATCCACCATTCACTTTCATCCCTGCATGCATGCATCACCAGACAGAGTAAGATTTTTCCCATATAAGCAGGCCCTTAACCAAAGTTAAACCAGATACTTACATGATACTCCATGGCTGAATGCTCGGGTGTCTTTTACTGGAAGACGATTGAGAGTTGTAGTGTATATATCCACAAAGAAATGCAACAACCTAGTTACAAATAACACAAGATCCCCAATTAAAACCAGAGATAAATGGGGCCGAAAAATAAATAATAGATTGAAGGATCACATATCCCCAGCCAGCTGAAATTCGATAGATTTACTCACAACATTTATGAATGATGTAAGATTCCACAGAGCATAAAGACGTGCAAGGCCTGCAGAACGCCTTGGTCCATGACTAAAGAGAGCATTAATTCCGACAGGAAATGGGAGAAGAATGCCGAAAGGTAATATAAACAAAACAAAGAAGACATCCACCAAAGAAATTGAATACAGCTGAAGCAGAGTAAGCAATACTAAACTAAAGTCTCCTAGAAGCAACATTGAGATTACTAAACCAACAAGGTCCTGCAGTCAACACATAAGCAAAAACAAAGAAATCAGTTATCAAATGAGGCAGCCACAAGAACTAGCAATTTTGTCTACCAAATCAGTAAAAACAATCAATACTAGAAATACCTGATGGCCAACAGGTTTTGTATTCTGAAGTATGAAAGAGAGAAGATAAAAGATATCTCTCTTCTCGTCAAGCATTTGCAAATTGTTTACATCTAAAGCAGCTCCATGAATTTGTCGCCTCATATAATTGTCATCGGTTCTTCCGCCAGGGCTTAAATGAGCTCTGCTTCTGGCAAACCCAAAAGGATGTTCCTTTTTAACACCCTGGACCCTGGAGACCAAAAATTATATAAACAGAGTATCAAGTATCAGACCATCAAAATCATACCAGATTCCTCTAAAATATGTATAAAAGATTACCGTGATCTTTCCTCAGTTCTTAAAGCTCCATCAGCACTTCCTCCGGTGGCTGGACCATTCTCAAGAGCATATACCATAAGCCCATAGTGGCAATAGCCACTACTTGTAGCCTGAAACCAGGCAAGGTCAACACGCACACCATGGACACTCAATGCAGGATTGGCATGAGTCTCAAGCCATCTGAGGACAGGTCGAAATGTTACTCTTAGTCGTCCCCGGCGAACCAACCGTAGTTGTGCATTCAGCCCAGCGACCAATCTATACCAGGTTGTAGGTTGCACAGACTGCAAACATCATTAAAGGTATGCATGTAATTAAATTCATTAGAATGGAACAGAAAAAGTAAGATACATGTCTTAAGTGCATCTGTGCATAAAATAGAGTTCCCCAAAATAAACAAACAAACCTGACTCATAAGGCTGGTAAGGATATTATCATTGTGAAGGGAGAATGGAACCATATAGCTTCCATCACCTCCAAAAGGCAATGACATTGGGAACCTTTCATGTAATCGAGGAGGAAGGTCTATCCTCTTTTCATCCCCACCAAGAAAGAAGTCCACATATGCCAGCATCAAGTCAGTAGTTGCATTTACCTATATTATTTTATAGGTCAGTTAACATTATGACACAGCATTAAATACTGAAACCTGTTCTGATTTCAATTAATGAAAAAGTTCAGAATTCTTAATTGGTTGGCCTAAATAGCCTCAGAAAGTGGAACAAAGAAGTATGCCAGAAACTACAGTGAGGTAAGATATCTTAAAAATAAAAAGAAACAACTCTTGTTCAAAATTACAACATACATTACCCTGACATCAGGCAGGAAAGTAAAAATATAAAGAAATTTTTATCTCACTAGCCATCAACATGCCAAATAGTTTTGAAATGTAACCTGTCTATCTATGAAAAATAAGTGATAATCATACAATCAACAGTAATGCAATAAACTGACATCCGATGACATATCACTGCTGATTATTAACTACAGACATACAACTAACCAGGTCTTAAATGAAAAAAAAAAAAAAAAATATTGATCAGTCAGCATGCATCCAGTTATACATATTTAACTAACTCAACAGTTACATTGGATCAAAGGAATGTAACTTAGAACAAGACCTAGAGAAGCACCTAAACCAATATACAATTCAGTAGCAAATCAATCGAATATCAAATATTTCACTCTTCACAAACTCAACAAGCATATGAACAAGTCCAAACCTTGATCCCTTCATAGAGGGCTCGTGATCGGCAAGAACGAAGGCAAGCATGATCGTACTCTGATCGAACAAACTCACGTAAACGTTGCAACTTCAATCTCCTGCGCCACTGTTGCCAGGACCATGCAAGCGGGTAAGCAAGAACAGAAAGAACACTATATATTGCTCCCTCCCACCATTGATAAGCAGCTATAGCATTAATCGCATCCACAAATGTATTGAATTCACTCTCATACCTGCCATTTCAAGTGTTGGAAGATCACCATCTCAATATCATAACCAAATAACATGGTTTACAAATAAAAAAGCTGAAATCCTCAAATTTAACCATGGTATCTATAATGATCAAACAGAAGAATGTTTTGCTTACACAACATCCATTATTTGCTCTGAAGCTGTATGTGGCAGATGCCAGGGTTCACTGAAAGTATTAGGTCCCATAAAGTACATTCTGTGAACATGACTCTGGGACTCCTCCACTCTATTTGTCTCCAACACCTATGCAACACGTTGTTGTCATCATGCCAATAATAAAAAATCTTGAAAATAAAATCAAAATAGCTACTGTAAAGTAGCACGCTAATCTTAAATTCACAAATGTCAGAATATGGAAACTAAAGGAACCACGTGGTTTGAGAAAAACCTCATTTAGTGACTCAAGGAAAGGAAAGGAGTGATCTATTTGAGAACCATGTTGGGTGGGTGCTGGGCCAGGTAATTCATCAACCCCAACAAATTTCATTCTTGCAACACTGAGCACCAGTGCCAACAAGATCAAGAGACCCGTAAGAAAAAGACCAAATAACCAAGGCCCACCAAATGTGTAAATTAACTCTTCAAGAGCAGTATAGCAGTCAGGCATATGATATCTGTCCGAAACACATTGGTAGGGGCAAGGGATTTCAGTAATACCACCTGGATAAAAGGACAAGATGGCAAATTATGCATTGATGCACCAGAGATTAAAATAAAATGGGTACTTTTTAGAGAAATACTATCAAGAAAGGATGTCATATTACCATTTTCCACCAAGAATAAAGAGATAAAAAAAAAATATTGAAAGACGGTCCACAAATCATTCAACTTTCATAACAAATACTTCAAACTAAACAAGAGTAAAATCCCTTGAATGCCTGCTATGTAATCATCCATTAAATAATAAAATCTACCTCGGACTGAAATATAAACAGCACGATGAGGAAGGTCATTAATAGGACAATGGCGACAAAGTGATTTATCAGATCCAGTAGTATTTTTGTATGTCCCGGCGGGACATTCCTGGAGACAAGCAAGAAATATAAAAGCCTGTGAGTAGAAACTTTAGAAGTACAAGTATCAGTTAAATCACCAAAATAGAAAGCAAGAAAGTAGCAATAGAACGTGAGACAAAAAACAGAGCTTCAATTATGTTGAGTAACCCTACTCTAGTCCAGTAATGTCAAAGCAGTGGTCAGTCTGGGTTCATAAGAAGCTGCAACCCAGTCAAATGGGTCACCAGCACCCAGATAGCCTCACCAATTTTGATGTAGCCAAATCAGAATAGGCACAGGCAAAGCATGATGAACCAAAAGCTTGCAACTATGACATTGCAACAAAATAAACTGTTTTCATCATTTAAACATTAGTAGCCACCGTTTGCATGTGTCTAAAATGGACACTGGGTTCTACTAAAGTGAGTTGAAGCTAAAACTAAGGTTGACATCTTTAGAGTTTATTACTAGAACATTTAAAGTGTCTAGTCTTGTATTTTGTTTTACACAGAATCCTTTCAGCACCAACACTAATTTACTTTCATCATAACACCTTTAACCTTTTTGAAGACAATTTCCTTTTTTCCAGCCTTATGTAAAGCTTCAAAGCAGCAGTCAGCTAGAAGTAGTAAAAAATATACTATATTTTTTGGCACAGTAGAAAGATTGAGAAAAGAAAAGACAACATGTCAACCCGCAAAGCCTTACAAAACTTCAAAGGTCAAAATTCCACAAAGTAAAAAATTGTAAGAGTCTTATGCTAAAGCTTTGTAAATGAAATGACTTAAAGGAATATTTTTTCAACAAAATAAAAAGGCCATGTAATATCTGATGATGAGTGGAATACATAAATATTGAAACATCTGCAGATTTTCGGGGGTGACATATTTTCATTAATAATCATAATTGGCCCTCCAAATAATGGTCAGCTTCCCTTCAGATTTCAGTATATCATTGCCAGAAATATACTCAAAATAGCAGACTCTTGTCAACCCAGCACCATCATATTGAGGTCACAGTATAAATATCATAGAACACAACGGCAACAAGTGTCACCCACTTATCCCCCATAGACGTTTAACCATTAGATGTTGCTTTTATGTCTACTACAACTTGGCACATTAATAATATCCTTTCAAGTATAATTCCCACAAAGGTTTGAAGTGAAGTTATCCTCAGATAATACCAGTACATTAATGTCAGAAATGAAATCAACATGCCAGGCTAATTAATTAACCAACCCCCATACCGAGGCTGGAAAAAAAATAATGCATAACCTAAATGGTGATGATGACGACCATTATGATAAAACTCCTAGCCCTCCACATACATATATCATTAAAAGTAACAGATTTACACAAACTACCAGTTTACAGAAATGCAGAATAAGGTCACTCATCCAATAAATATGGAAAAACCCATGATCAAAAGGCTAGCTAGAGCACATAAATATGGAAATGTAACACTTGGGGGCATGTGGAAAGAAATTATACCTCACAAAAGGTACCGTACAACCCTTTAGGGCAATCCTTCCCAGTTATTGTCCCATTTGCTCCAGAGCCGCCCTGGCCCTCACCCTTTCCTCCCCTATCATAATCAAGATAAAATTATAAAGTTCTGAAATTTCTATTATAACATGAACAAAAGGCAAAGGCAGAAACTGAAATGAAGTAGGGACAGGAAATAGAAACTTCAATGGAAGAAAAGTTGATAAATTAAAACAAAAAAAGATGATATTTTTAGGTTTTCAGAAGTTTGGGACTACAATCACCCCCTGGAGTTGAACATAGTTCCCTTCCAGTCCCAAGAGAAGCATGTCACGTGTCCTAATGAGGGGAATCATTACCATTAGCATATAATAATCTAATATTATTTGGGGATTAAAATGGATTTAATTTAAAGTTTTTTACAATGCCAATTTATTAGAAATCATTCTAGATATGACTTTCAAAGCAATTATCACAAAAGTAAACAACGAAATCATACGTGACAATTCATGATTGAATGATTGTAAGAAATCTTCACATTGTTAGACTATTCCAAGTAAATTCTTGAAATATACAATTTAAGAGTTATTAAGTTTAAAACACCAAAGCAAACAATAAAATCGAAAAAGCCATCTTCTAATTACAACCCCCACACCCAATAAAAAGAAATACATTGGCCAAAAAGGATTAACAGAAAAAGTTTGCTACAGATCCACAGATAGATCTGAAATGAGTGATGACCAATGGGAGTGTCCTATGCTAGAGCAGTCTTTCAGAGTCCAATTTAAAGGGTTTGATAAGAGTAGAAAGACCAAAAGTGATAATTGGCTATCATCAGGTGCAGCAGGGTGCACAAATCTTCTTAAGGGTGTTTTATTGCCCTTAAATAATTGGGAAAGGGTTTATGTTCTTATCCTCTCTCATGAGTTCTTCCCAAGGCTGTTTCAAGAAGCATCCATCTCTTATATGCAAAAGAATTGGCTTCCCAAGTTTCCTTTATATATTTTTGCTTCTTTTTTATTTTAAAACTTTTTCCAGATTTGAGAAAGCCTTATCCTTGTTCCAAATGGACTTATCTCTTTAATCATACTTCATTTTCTAACAGAGAAACAAAAAAAAATAGTTCACTGGCTTCTCATTATATTATTTGCTGCAATGATGCCCATCTAAGAAGCCGGTACCAAGATGACAGGGAAAGAAAAACTGAAAAAATACACTCCTTCGAAGACACAGAAACAATAGATATAAAATAAACAAAAAATGGAACAAAACAAGCATCAATGGCAATTAAAGCTATTTAAGAAATAGCAAAGATAACATCAGATAGAGGTGACAACTTATTTTTGGTTAAAAATGCAGCTATGTTAACTGAAAAAAAAAGAAAAAGGCTACAAGCTCACAAATATTATGAAAAATCAGAATAGAAATAATATTGAAGAGTTGCAGCAAAAACTTGAAATAGAAATACCTGGTCTGAATGCCACCTTTCACACTAGCAATTGGCTGATAAACATCACCAGTGGGAATGTCAGACCAATGAAAATGAATTCTTCCACCACCCCCACCACCACTTCCATTAGAACTGCTATAGCCCCCCATACTAGAAAGCTCAGCTGATTGCCCAATGGTAAGTGTATGGAGAAACAATAGTATAGTGCCACCAGATCCTCCCCCAGGACCTCCAGTAAAATTGTCAAATCTTACAAAACCTTCATTTCTGATTACCGGTTCAAAATTCTCTCCATCAGCTTTTACGGAACCTTGAATGGACAAACTCGACAAAGGATGTTCTAATGATCCAACAACTGCTTCACAGATAATACAACACAAGAATATGAATAAAAGAAGAAATTTAGTGGCAATAAACATCTTCCATTATTCATAAAGAAACATTAACTAGCCCAAGCATAAACTTTGGCTTACCTATGATACCACCTCCAGCTGTGATATAAGTGGAGTTGCCACTTCCACTTCCACTACCAAGTTCACAGGGCAGGTTTGGATCCCCATATGAACTGCCACCTTCAACATGATTATCATTATACCATGCATCCCCACCATTACCACCATGCCCACCGCCACTGCCAATACCATTACTTAGAATATTTCCATGGCCCAAACCACTAGTACAGCCTGCAATTTTTTATTACACAATCAATAAAGGAAATCCAGATACTTGAATTCAAAAGTGACAACCACCACACACACAACAAACATACCCATTCCAGAGGCAGATATTATTCCAGAAGATTCAACACTTATGGTCCTGGCCCGGTGGAAATGAACAACAGAACCTTCTATAAGGCCTTCAACAAGGATATCCTCGACTCTGCAGATCTAGAAAGGTAACATACAGAATTTCAAGTTTCAACTGTAGATATATAAGCACAACCAACGTATTACATCAATACTTCATAAAGTACCTGAAGTGTGAAAGACAGGGAAGAGTTCACATTGCAATCTTCAGGGGGGTGAAGTAATTCATAGGGGCAATCTTTATTGTCACAGTAAAGCTTTGGAGTACTGTCATTCATAAAAGTACGGAAATTTAGCAGAACTACACACAAAAAGTGTAGAATAAAATATCACCTAATAATATTTTGACAACATCCAAACATACACATCATCAATTGTTGCATTCTCCAATGGACCACGCAAGACAGATCCAGGCCCAACCTATAAAAATGAAAAAAAAAATTAAGTTATAGAGCTAAGACTAAATAATGCTCAGCCAAAACATAAGCACAAACAGTATTATCACCATTGGTTAATGTCCAAAAACAACCAAGTTACCACATTGGTTTCATTAAAAAGATGGAATTAACAAGAATCAGACCCAAAGTGCAGCGAGAACCAAAAGTATCAGAAAGATTGCAACTGAGCTACCAAAAGAATGGCACAGGGGACAAAAAAAACTGTCCATTGCACCCCAAATAGAGCCCAAGATCTTGACATGGTGTAAAGAAAGATGATATCCATGCTCAGTAGTCATAATGATATTTTCCTCAGACAGTTTCTGTATTCATCTTATTTTTAGCATAACAAAAAAAAATTCTTTGGATTAGCGATAGAAATTTTAGAAGGTATAACTAGGTTACAAATGATAAATGTTAATTGAAAGGATATATCATCGTTTTTCTGTTCAAGTGAATTATGTTTTAGACCCAAAGGAAAACTTATTCGTATTATTTTATTCTACTACTAATAATCTAAAGGTATTTAACAATTGGAAAATATTAGGATATGCTTCCCATGTTTTCTAAATAAATAAATAAAAATAGCACACAACTGACCACTAATCTACAGAAAAACGCCCAACAGTTTTAGCCAGTAAAAATAAAAAAGAATAAGAAACGTGTTACAAAATAATTTGAAAAGATTAATAAAAAAAAGTTAGTCTAATGAAAAAAAAATGAGATCTCCTAATTCATAAATAAAGACAAATTAGATGGGGGAAATCAGGTGTTTAAAAGGCTATAAAATTACAAAGATTGGTGGTGAAAATAAACAATGTCTTACATGAATACTATAAAATAGGGATAAAACCAAACGCTGTGCTTCAATCCAATCCCCTGGTCCTGATAAATTAAGCAGACCTTGTCCATGAACTCCAAGGTTTGCATTAGAATGTATCACAGAAGCCCCCTGTTAACGAAACCCGATGAGTCAAATGCGAAGATCATACATGCAATAATTTTATTCATTCAAGGAGTGGTTATATACCCTGAGAACAATCAAATTACTAGCCTCAAGTAAAGAAGTTTCCACAGTCACATCTTCCCCACCATCTATGAGCATTTTTGAGTTCCACATCAAGAACATTTTTACAGACATGCGTAGAGCTCCATAAACCTTTTTCATAAAATTTGAAGTATAAAAACATCAGCAAATGACATTGTAACATTGACTATTGGCAAAATAAAAAATTAGTGCAGCCTATATATGATAGGCTCAATATGTTTACTAGTTCTACATCACAGTTCAAAGATGCATCATATACAGGAACCCATTCCAATTACCTTCATTACAGAATCACTCATCAACAGTTCTTCAGCTAATAACTCAAACTCTGATGTGGCGTAGTGTCGTAGACCAAAGCTCAACACCCCACCCTGCAAGATACTTATTTGTCCTTGCACCTATATAATGAATAAAAAGAAAAGAGAGTTTTATAGATGTCCTTCACATACCAAACATTTCTTTTAAAACAGATTAAATTTAAAAGGGCACAAAGATCACAATATGAAGGGATGACAAGGAGGAAACTTCTCATTTTTTTATAAAATAATTCATTAGAAACAAAAGCAAATATAAATAGAAAATCTTTCATAAAAAGTTAATAAAGAGACAGGCATCCTCAAAGAAGCAGCCAACCCAGAATACTAACAGGAAGTCAATTTCCTTTTACATTGCATGTCTACTCAAGACATCGGCCCTCCCCCTAAATACATTAGAATTTAGAAGATTATATATATAATTTACATTGACATGAAGAAAACTCCTGATCTATGAAAAAAAATATAAGTCAAGATCAAGGGGAACAACAAATATGGATTTAAATGACCAACAATTAACTGAACATGCCAATATAAGCAAAATATATATCAAGCAAACGGATTAAAGGCATATGAAAACCAAACCGAGAAATTATTGTCTTTGGTTCTTCAATGCTTTAATCTTCAACAATTACTCAATTTGCTTAAGTGGTTAATGAAAAATATCCGTATCTACTACTGAAGAGATGTTTTTCAGCACTTGGGTTCTTTGAGGGAGACAACTTTAGCAAGAACAATCAGGACAATGTAAAATACTAAAACCTATGCATCATTCAGGACATAAAATGAAAGAGGGGGATGTCAGTATTTTTCAAGTGTATAGCTGGTCAAATTGGGCAGTGGGCAGAAGTACAACAACAGTAAATTATCTTTTCAGAAAAGTTCCTGGTTTAATCAGATATTGAATTTTATTAGAGATACTCAAAAGTGACTGCATATGCTCATCTGTGTTTACTAATGAACTTCTAAATAGATATAAAAAATTGAGAATACAAGCAAAACAAAAGGGGGGGAGAGAAAGTCAGGTGTCAGCAAACAAGAGAAGAAAAGGAGTTGATTAACAGAATATTGGCATTGGGATTATCCAACTAACGTATGGATCTTCATTTGACAAACCTGTACACGACTCCAAAGCAATGGAACTGTGGCCCTGGCCTTATTTCGAACATAAACATTAGTCCAAAGGGGTTGATTTGGAAACTCCAACAGAAGAGTCTCTGTATCGGTTGTCATGTTATAGTTATCAACTATAAGACTTCGAGGGACTGCATCATAAAGAGTCCCAGCAGCACCTGCATTTTCGGGACAGCCAAGGCTCCTACCACCTGAAATAAGAAATAAATCGTGCACTGCAGTCAGTGTAACTGATGATAAGTTTGGAGTCCCAACAAGCTAACACAACAACAAAGTCATAATGGTAGTTTCAAGCAACTGACTGTAGGCCAAAGGTATTTAACTAATTAAAGATCACTTACCCTACCCTACCAGAGTTCGCAAAAAAGAAGGTTTCGGGTTGATAAATAGTAGATCATCAAATTATATTTGCCAACTCAAGTGAAACTTAATTCTAGAAAGCAACCTAAGTTTTATTCCAAAATGCTGAAAAATGTTAGCACTGATTTCTAAAGCATTTTCCTTATCACCCATTATTAACAAATCAATGACAGAGAGTGGCATGCAAGTAAGTGCTCCCTATATTAATGTTCACATATATTTATTTATTATAAGAGGTTAAGCATATATGAGCACTCAATTTGAAGGGAAGGATTTCCGCAAAGTATATTTGGAAACAGCTAATCAATGCACAAACTAAGAACCCTCACCATGCACATATATTTTGGGCTCATCATGCCTGCTGAACACATCAACTGAAACCCTGCCACCTCCACCACCAGCAAAACCGTTACCTCCACAAGCACTTATAATCCCATTGCCAGTCCTGATCATTTCCAGATAAAAAATATCAATGATACAGCATAAAAATAGATTTATTACATCACATTTCAATTACAATCAAGCACGAAACCAATTATTAGCATTCCATTGTTGGCGTGTAGCTGTACACATCAAGGAATGTAAGGGATTATGTACAGATGTCCTTCTATTGTATATTTTATATTTTACGCATGTACATTCACCAGCTGACTTTGGTATTAAGCTTCAGTATGTTTCTTACAAAAATACAAGTTATAGTTGGTAATTTTAACACATACCATCAAATTAATTGTGATGGTGATATTAGAAAACCACATCTCAAATGCAGCATCCCGGAAGCATACAACCAGTTGTTTACAAAGAATCTCAGATACAAGATTTCAGAGAAACAAATATAGCAACTTGTCATACCACTCATATCCCTAGTATAACCAGAAAACATAAGTATATGTTTATGTTAACCAAAAAAGGAAAAAAAAAAAAAAGACAAAAAATATTACATTCTGTAAGCCTTGATGTAAATGCTGCCTCCAGAGCCACCCCCACCCTTTGTCCCTCCATCACCCCCATCGGCCAAAACACTCGCATTCATCTCAACGATTTGATGAAGAGTCAACCTCACAAGCCCCCCTCCCAACCCCCCATAGTCCTTCTCC
>Ga0123340_1000340_pt1 | contig 28650 bp, 15 predicted proteins | sample SirMexnodulemix_FD_89961 | JGI IMG/M metagenome (GOLD analysis project Ga0123340, IMG submission 89961) | Root nodule microbial communities of legume samples collected from Mexico - Siratro Mexico nodule mix | ecosystem: Host-associated > Plants > Roots > Nodule | place: Mexico: Nepantla...
ATATATATATATATATATATATATATAATAAGAAAAAGGAAGATTTTAAAAGTAAAAATATAACAAAGGAGAACTAAGCCTTTATTTGGATAGCGGATGGAAAGTGAGGGGTCGGCAAAGAGAAAAATGAAAAGAAAATTAAAGTGGAATGGAGAATGTTTGTATTAAGGAAAATAGAGGAGAAATGATTAGAAAGTTTATAATATTGTATTACATATGAAAGACGATGAAATAAATGGTAGTTGACTTTTTTTTCTTTTTTTTTATGTAATGATCATATTGCCCTTACATCCAAATAAAATATGCATTTAGTCCAACTAACTTATATAATTTAGGATAAAATTCATATATTTTTTCATGTATCATATATAATTCATTATACCGTATAATCAATTTATGTAATTATAGTGTATGAAAAAATGGATAAATTTCAACCTGTAATTTTTATGAGTCTTATCTAACTAATTATGTAGGTCATTGTAGGAATTATAATTGAGGTTAAAGACTATATAATTGATCATGTAGAAAAAGAATAAGAAAGAGCTTGTGACCTACCAATCATGTTCCAAGATACTCTTGACTTTTTATATATTGATTCAAAAATTCAAATAAATTAGCCTAGAAGTAACTACTGGTGAAATATTAACTAGCATTAATTCTTACAAAGCTAACATTAAACCAGTTATTAGGAGTAAAATTAATTCAAAAATAATAAGAACCATTAATTCAAATACTAATATGAAAATGGATTAACTAGCATGGTAATTACTCTTTTAACTTACAAAAAAAAGTATTTTTATTTTTATTTGATGGAGAAACCAAGGTACAGAAATGATAGTTAGTATGGGCTTTTATTTATTGTGATGGGTGTAATATACAGCGTAAGCAGCGCAGAAACAAAGGAAAAGAAGTGAATTATAACGAAGATGCAAATGGCGATGAGCATTCAGCTCTTACCCTTTATCTCTACTCCTCGCCAAGCCCATCTCATAAACCTTAATTTTCCAAACAAAAGTTTAACGATCCCTCGTTGCGTTATTCACAATTCAGACGTCCATACCTCTCAGACTCAGAGACTTGTCCACCAATTCAATCCGAAGACTCCCATAGAGGAAGCCGTTACCCCTCCAACATCATGGTACACTCACCCCTCTTTCTTCCACCTTGAGCTCGATCGCGTCTTCTACAGAGGCTGGCAAGTAGTGGGTCAGTTTTATTCTGCCCAAAGATTCAATCTTTTTTTCCCTTATTTTCTGGGGTGTTTTCGTTTTGGCTTCTTCGTTACAAGAAAAAAATATTGTCACTAAGTTTAAGTACTAAATAAATAGTTACGATTAAAATAATTATTAGATTAGATTTTGATTAATAAATAATTATAAAATATAATGATTAATTAAGATAAGATAATTGATATCAAACATTAATTATCAATATTTTAGTCACTTATATTATTAAATTTTAAATAAGTTTCTAATTTAATTAGATATCAATTTAGAATCTAATGATATAAATGAGGAAAACAACGGTAATTAGTGTTAGATATCAATTATCTAGACTTAAATGATCACTAAATTCAAATATTATTTTGATATTTTAGTTATTTAGCTATAAAAATTTAATTTTCTAGTTATTTAATAATCCAAACCTAATTTACTAAATATTTTAGTCATAATTAATAATTATTTTATTTGATAGATAAAATTGATATTTAAATAGTTTTCTTTTTTTACGGTAAAACAAATTGTAGATTGTAGATGTGGTATTTCAATCCAATAATTAGTTCCAATTATCGAAAAGAAGAAAATTGTTTTAATTTTTATGATGTGTTTTGTGAGTCAATTAGTTTCCGTTGTGTTTTATATGGATGCAAACCATTTTCTATGGTTGCACAAATATCAAATATATTCCTTCCAGTTCGAGAGTCAGACATGTTAGTGAGACTCACTATTTATACAAACTTCTCCTTTTAAGAGAAAAGTAAAAGTGAATTAGGTTAAAAGTAATTTATATAAAAAAATTATATATTAGTTTATATATATACTATTTTTTTTTTTCTCTTATACAAGTTTTTACTAAGGACTTTGTCTAAAGAAGCCATTTTATGTTTCATTTATGTCTTATACTTGTCCTCCAAAAATTCTTAAGTTTCCCTAAATTTTCATTACAGGATCCACTGAGCAGATAAAGGAACCCCGTGACTATTTCACCGGAAGGTTTTGTTTTCTAATGCATCTATTTTGTCTTCATTTTGTAATTTGTTGTGCACTCTATGCACTTTCTTTTCTTCCAAGTTTATGAGAATCAAGTGGTGACTAAATATTTCAGACTAGGAGATGTGGAATATGTGGTCTGTCATGATGACAGTGGCATGGTCCGTGCCTTTCACAATGTCTGTCGTCATCATGCTTCTCTTCTTGCTTATGGAAGTGGAAAGAAGTCCTGCTTTGTCTGCCCTTATCATGTGAGTTTACCAACAGTGAGAAATATGCATATTAGCATACTTATTTTGATTCTCCTCTCTATAGATCTCCTCCCTTTTTTATATTCTGATCCTTGTGAAATTGAAAACATAATTGTCAAGCTTTCCTTCATAGGCAATGGCTGTTACTCAGTTATCATGATCTGATACATTCTCATAATAGGTTTCTGTTTTTATTTCCTTTCTTTTCTTTGTTTTGGAAACTTAGATATGAAAATACGATGATTTCTGCAGGGGTGGACTTATGGTTTCAATGGAGCACTTATAAAGGCCACCAGAATATCAGGAATGCGAAATTTCAATGTAAATGTATGAAGACATGTTCTGTGACAAGTTACTTGTATTATATATTTTTCAGAGGGAAAGATCAACTGATTTCTTTGTGACCATGAAGGGTAGGATTATGGCCTTTTACCAATCAAAGCAGCTACCTGGGGACCTTTTGTGCTTCTCAATCTGGAAAAAGAGAATGTTTCTCAGAATGAAGTTGATAGTCATAACGTGTCAAAGGAATGGCTGGGTAGCTGTTCAGAAGTACTGAGTTCCAGTGGAATTGATTCTTCACTAAGTTATGTTTGCAGACGTGAATACACAATTGAATGCAATTGGAAGGTGTGAATTGACTATTTGATTCAATTGATTCTTTTTGCTGGAGTTATGTTTATTACTTGAGGTACGGTTTCATTTTCTTTATAATTATGTGACCAGATATTTTACCTGGTTTATGAAACTTCACTCTCACGTATATAGGTAAACCTGTTTGCTTTATCTCACCAGTGAACATTCTCAGCAAGAAATTTTAGACATCAGCTTTTATTATATCCACAATGTTGTTTGTATGATTCATGGAGTTGCTAGGACTTTAGCAATTTCAGGGTCTTTTTTTGCAGGTATTCTGTGATAACTACTTAGATGGTGGCTATCATGTGCCGTATGCACACAAAGGCCTTGCTTCTGGTCTTAAGATGGATTCCTATTCTATCACTGTAAGCTTATTTGCTATCTTTAAAAAATATTCTTTTCATTTTACATGCTATTGTACTGTAGCATGAAAAATTAAGTCATGTAGATGGTTTTTTGGAACCCTTGTTACATGACTTTTTCATCCTTTTCTGCAACCAGAATAAAGATTTCTCTTTATCCGTCTACTAACTAAAATAATTTGCTAAAGTTAGCTAAAATAATAAATACTTTTGGCACTGGATTTTCAATTTCTTTTGTTACACATCTGGTTGCTTATGTACTAAAAAGATAGTTTATGAATGAGACAACAGATGTTTGAAAAGGTTAGCATCCAAAGTTGTGAAGGTAGCTCGGAGAAAAGCGAAGAGAATTATGATCGACTTGGAAGAAAAGCTATATACGCTTTTATTTACCCAAACTTCATGATTAATAGGTGCTTGCTTTGTTGTTGTTTAGGCATGGTAGATCAGTTTTTTAGTCATCTTATTCATTTAAACAATAAATTGATATATTCAATGTATTTGTTTTGCAAATTAGCATGCTTTATAACTTGGGGTGCTTGCTGGCCTTCACAGGTACGGACCTTGGATGGACACCAATCTTGTGGTTCCACTAGGACCCAACAAATGTCAAGTAATATTTGATTACTATATTGAACCCTCTCTGAAGGTAACTTCTACTTGTGTAGGCATATACACGATATTTTATACATGTTTCAGAGTCTCTAAAATGTATCTGCTGTTAACTTACTGCACTATCAACCCCACTGGACTAAGGATAACAAAAAAATTGTTTACTTGTATGGGCTCCCTTTTGGTCTATCAGCAGAAATTTTTTTTGCTGACATTTTATTTATAACAGACAAGCTTTTATGGGTGATGAATAAATAATCAGATTCTACTCAATTTAGCATAAAAAATACTCTTCCAATGTATTACAATGAACCTTGTACTGATAGTGTTGTACCTAGTGTTCATGGAATTAGATTTGAAGAAACTTAGCCACCATTAGGGCTCTAGGTGGAAAGAGTTTGTGATTAATGACCGGGGTATGAAATGTTTCGAAATGAGAAGTTCAGATCTTTGCCTCCTACTTAAATGATTTTTCTTATGATAGTAATATTATACCAAAACCCCACCTATGATAGCTTTGGTGGATTTTGGGTAAAAACATAGGAAGTCTCGAGACTTTCATTGATACATTTTTTTTTTCAGAAATTAATTCAGGATTTATCTTCATATAGTGGCCCCAGTCCTTAAAGGATGGAGTCTTAGTTTGTGGGTTTTCACTCCACAATCACCGGGGTTAATAAATAAATAAACACTTATTAAAATAATTGCAGTCAATTTAAAACACTGACACGTACTGCCTTCTCTTTGACCGAGCAGAATGACACCGATTTCCTAGAAAAAAGTTTACAAGATAGTGAAAAAGTGCAGGTAAAAGCTTTGGTTTTCCAGGCTTGATTAGATATTTTCCTCAGCTGGAATATATACCCATATTTGGTCGTTTGATGAGCAGATAGAAGATATCGTGCTGTGTGAAGGTGTCCAGAAAGGCCTCCAGTCCCCAGCATATTCCGTCGGCAGATATGCTCCGAGGGTTGAGCAGGCCATGCACCATTTTCATTGTCTGCTCCATGAAAACCTGACAAAGTAAACTCTTGTCCGCTACGCAAAATTATTACATGGTTGGGTTGGGACTCTTGCTGAACTTATTCGGAAATTAATTACCAAGTATCATTATGGTCTGTAATTTATTTGATGTCATCATTAGGACATGTTTTGTTGTTCCAGTTTAAATATGGCCATAGGAGAGGGGGACTAATACTTTAAAAGGTATGGGATCTCCTAAGATTGCGGGACTATTTTCAGAGCACCACACCGCTGATAGAGCTTGAAAAATTGACATGCCTGGATTGTTTTAGTTAATTATACCCAACATCCTCTTTGTTAGATATTTACACTTAAATACTTTTTCTTTATAATTCAATTTTATGTAAATTTAATATATATACACGTAAACACAAATAAGAAAGAAGCTGAATTTGAACAATGAACCTGAATTATATAAATCTCTACAACTTTTAAAATAATAAATCAGCGTTTGTCATACAGAAAATATAGTGGTGGCAAAATAACGAAGACTAGCCGAATTTTCGTATATAACAAACCTAACCTTGTTAGAACCTACGTATAAAATAAATCCAACTTTCTTAGATCTGTAGAATCTCTGTACAACTAGTATATTATTTATCATTGCCGGAAGAATGTACGGAGGGAAGGCAACCTAGATTTGACTCTGTTGAGAAGCCTATGTCTATCTCAGTTGAGACGCCTCAGATTCCATCCTTATTTAAGTTCTTCGAAGATAGATATCTTCGGAAAAAGTTACTGAGTTCAGCCTTCGGTACTGGGATCAGTTTTCCAACCACAGCAAGAGGCCAGCTGAGAGAATGGAGAAAGGGAAGACGGAGCAGAGGAATAATTACAGTTAGCATTTGCGCATGGAACATGGATAAGCATAAACACATAATTGCCTTTCGAGTTATACATATGCGCACAGTATTAAAAACAATCGAGGCCTCCCCCAAGCATTCATCAAACTCAATCTCCAACAATAACTCATCGGAGAAGAAAATAGCATGCAAAGAGCAAGTTACATTATGAATTCTAGCACGTGCGATCAGCAACTGACCTGATAAATGCTATAATAATAGAAATGAGCCACAGCTTCCAACTAAGCTTGACTGTTTTAGTGAACTTTCCAAGAAATTCAATGATGACAATCTGCAAACAGTAACTAAGTTATGGTAGCCCTACCAATATTTTATAAATAAATGCAAGCAACTGAAGACTCTAACATGACTAACTGATGTGCCTGAGCACCATGGTCTCACTATTAAAGTATACCCTCGAAGGGAGAGAAATAGGGCTAGTTTGGGAAGGGGACCAGAGGAAAATGTTATGCATGTCTCAAACAAAAAGGACACTGGGCAGCAGGATGCAGCAATAAGAAGGGGGCGGGAGTAAGAAGGGAATGAGGGGTGGTGCAGGGGCTGTATCATCATTTGGGTAGTTTTTGGGGTCAATAATTCCACGGGGAGAGTAAGCACAAATGCTCTTGGAGAGTTTTTCTTCACCTTTCTACATCTAAATTTTCTACTATTTTCCGTTGTAATCAGAACTTCGTTCTGCAATTTCCTACTATTTCTGTAGTAACATCAGTATCTATAGCTAACCTGGAGCACAACAGTTGTTCCCACTATCCCCATAAAGAGGTAGTTTCTTGTGACTCCCTTGAATATGTTGAATTTATCAGGCTTTCGGGCATTAAATTCATTAAAGACCTGCAGATTTGGAAGATCATTTTCTTTGTCATCGTTTGAATAAAATTCAAAAGAATGTAGTGCAAATATATGATGCTACAATAATTATAAACATATGGTGAAGAAAGAATTGGGCGTGAATCCAAAACCTTCTTCTGATATCAAAAGGATATAGGCGGAAACGAAAAACAGAGGAATCCAACGTTGATGCAAGGGTAACCAACGTGAAAATGGAAAAGAAAATGTGGTAGACCATATTTCTGTCAATGAATGCCTCCGGTCATTCATGGAGTTCCCGAGGGCCTAGACTCTCCCCTCAACAACTCCTCAACTAACTAACACCCTATCCTATTCCCCTCTTTATTTATATTACTGTCTATAGAAATCCCTGCATCACCCTTTATCTTTCCTAATGTACTTCTTAATGATTAAGGTCTTAAAACTTCATTCATCAAGCATCGAAAAGTATAGAAAGCACGCATGAGTCCAAATGGCAACACAAGGAACTTATTTTGTCCATCGTTCCTCAAGAAAGTTGTTCTTGGAATTCCTCATCCTTCTTTCTTTATTTGGTGAAACCCAACATTACGTCAATCATAGAGATAGGGAATTTATATGGAACTGTAATCTTACATAGTGCCATATAATCCACACAAAAATCTCCTTGTGTCATCCTTTTTTTTCACTAATAATATGATAGGGCTGGAACAAGGGACTCACTTTTGGAACGTTGGTTCCTTCAAGCTTATAGCATGGTCCTGCTTTCTGTGATGTGTGTGAAACTAACATTATTTTAGGTAAATTTTCGTAAGGAGTTTGTTATTTTTATTTAGATTTCTAGGAATTTATTTACTGTTTTTATTCAATTAAGAATTTTTGTTATTTGGGATTGGCATATGAAATCCATTGGGCCCAGAAACAATTAAATAAAACGCCCAAGATATGAAAAAGGGATTGGAGCAAGTTTAGAGAGGGAGTCTCATCTCATCCTTTGCAGGAGTCGTCTTGTGCTTGACCATCTTGCATTTGGAGATCAAGAATGAAAGTTGGAAATCAAAGAGGGCAAGGTGAATGATGATCTAACAAAGAATGCAAAATTCAGAGATTAGAAAATAAAGTTCTTCCTATATTTTTTATACTTGTACTTTTTGACGATTTATTTCGTGATTAACACTATGGGTGAGTAGTTCTTGGTTTCTAGGGATTATGATAGTCAAATGAGGGATTGACAATTTCTTTTTGTATTTCCCTCATTTGTTAACGTTAGATATATTTCAATTCAATTTTAGTAGTTCTTCATGCTTATTTAAATGGTCCTAGATGTCGAGGGAAGAACTAAAAGTTGAACCTTAACATTAAAAATTCTAAATTTGAACATAAGGATTCAAATCACGAAAATAGACATAGCCTTGTAGTGTTTTTGCCTTTGACTGATCAAATAACTTAATCAGTTTAGCTAGATTTAAGCCCCGCGAAAGTAGGGATTGATCTAATAAAATAAATTATGGTGATTTCACTGAGTCTTTTGAAATTGGTCTTGTTTTTCTCGTACCCAATGCTACATCCACCCCATTTATCTAGAATAAATAAAAAAATTTGTGAATGGGGTTGCAAAACCTCACACATTGCAAGCTCCTAGTGTTTGGCCTCATATATTATGCTGTGTGTCTAGCATGGGGGAAACCGGAAGCTGCACTGTCCCTTAGCAATGAGATTATGAGATGCTCAACAATCAACTAGTACCATGACCTCGTGACCTTGAATCGCACCCCACAGTTAAGGGAGTTCTTTGAGGTGACTCCAGCAGTACCTTTTAGGTCCAATTGAGCTGGTCTGCCTCCCCATTCAATGATTTTTTCCTTCTCTCCTTGCCACTGAAATGTAATCTAATTTAGTGCACTGTAAGTCTATAATTGAGCTGTCCACCATCCGTTTACTTGACCATTAACCCCAATATCTCAAATGTCTCTGACACCAGTCGATACAAGAGTAACAGAAGCGAAGGAAAAATACAACGGAAAATGGAAGAAAGCGAAGAAAATGGGTAGACATTATTTCCATGAATATACAACTCGGGTCATTCACGGAGGTCCCGAGATTGTACCCTCAACAACTCCTCAAATGACTAACTCCCTTCTTCACCTCCTCATCTTAAACACTGTTTACAATTATTCCCTCTACGCCTCTCTATCTTTCCTAAGGTACACCTTAATAAGTAGTCTACTATCGAAAGTCCTTAGGGCAAGAATATGTCCGGTAACGATCAAGCAACAATGGAGTTGAGGGAAGCCATGTAAAATTGCCTTTGGGCCCCCGTTCATTAGTATATAAACTACAGTGGATTAGTTTGTTTCCCCAAAAACATAAAAGTTACAGTGAACAAATCACTAAAAACTGCTGAACTTTAAACAATTCCTTGTCTACTATGAACTCTACACTCTTTCAAGACCTATTGCGTGCTATACACCATAAACACACCTAAAGCCATTTGAGAATAGTAAAGATTGTAAAAGGATGACCTTAATCAAAACTATGATAGAAAATAAACACGATCGTTTTCAACTTTTAAAAGACATACTAACTTACTTTTTTTAATAATTTGGTTTGTATGGCAGATATTCTTTTTAAAATTTTCTATATATATATATAATTATTGTTTACACTTAAGTTATAAGCATTTCTGCATATTTTAATCTAATGAAGAGACCTAAATTAACTGATAGGAAGACAGGTCTTGGTTTCAACAATATTATCAACCCACCATTTTCGAAAAAAGAAACTTAAATATGAAACTTAGCTACTTGCCACTGAAGCTTAGAGCTTTGTAATTTCACATTAACTGGAGATGATAAGGACTTACTTGACAAAAAACAAATGCATTGAATATCAGAGAGTTCTTCACTTTGACTGCAGGACGGTTGGGTTCGTTCCTCAGACCCAGTAAATTGACACCTTGGAAATTAAGTATAAGCAACACAGAAACTTGATACATTGCCTGAAAGTTTCCAACCATTACCGGCTATTCAGAGACAGCAGAAATAATATGGTATAAGTAATGCATTATATTTTTTACGTTCATTAGTTAGTTGTTTGTGGCTTGGTCCACTTCAAAATAAAATCCCTGCCGGCTTCAATGCGACAGGAGTGCTACTACATGAGAAACAGAATTCACCTGTATCAGCAGATTCCTCCACATAATATTTGATACAAGAGGTTCTCTGTACAGCAAAATAGATACTGTCAATTTTATAACACAAAAACCATAAAAAAACATAGTCACTGCATCTGATGTTCGGTAATGGAGTTCAACAATAGGTGCATTGTACACAAGTGCATTATGTAAAATCCATGCATGCATGATAAATTCAGCATTCACTAGCATCTTTATAGCTTTTGGCCGCTGATTGTTTTCAGTGTTTCATAAGCCTTTTACTGCAAATGTTTTTCTACTTACCCACTTTATACGTACCATGCTGTTTTGGTATTTTGCAAAGGATATATAACTTTGACCTTGTACATTGTTCTTCTCTCTTTAATTTTCTTTCTTAAATTAAAAAAAAAAAATTGCTAAGAAAAAAAATGACCTTCTGCCCATTGGACGCTGACCCATCAGGGAATCAGTTGGTGGTTCAGTTGCCAAGGCTAATGCTCCAAGAGTATCCATGATAAGATTTACCCAGAGAAGCTGTTAAGAAATTAATGAAGGATAGTTCATAAGGATGGCCTTCTGAATAATAAATAAATTAGGGAGCGCCAAGCAGTTAGTGACAAACAGAAAACAAACCTGTACTGTATTTAGTGGGATGTCACCTGTGGAAAATGCAGCAACAACATTTATAGCAAGTGCTGCAATATTGACTGTAAGCTGAAACTGGATAAATTTCTGAATATTTGCATATACAGACCGCCCCCATTTGACAACCTGAATTGGTGAAAGTTATTGAACGGTGATACGACTTATGATTACACGACGAAATAATATAAAGCTGTCGAATGCACCTTCATACTAAAAGAATCTCTTACAAGAGTATTCAAAATGTTCTAATTATGCATTTCAATTAGTGCCAGAAATAGTCCTTCAAGAATACTTCCAACATCTCTCAAATAAGAAATGAGGACTAACCTTCACAACTGAAGCAAAATTGTCATCCAAAATAATGATGTCAGAGCTCTCTTTAGCAACTTCTGTTCCTTGTATACCCATTGCAAGACCAATATCGGCCTACAAATCCAAAAATAGAGCGACGAACACAACCATGAAAACAAAAACTAGTTCATATAATTTGAACCGAAAAGTGTCTCAGAACAATATATTCTAATTGAATGTAAAACTGACATAGCAACAATTTTGGCATCAGTTATACTCATATATTGTATCATTATAATTACTGCCATCGTCTTAACATGTATCCAAGATAAAAATATACGCATATGCCCCAAAAACATAAGAAATGCCTTTCAAACCTCATGTAGTGCGGGAGCATCGTTTGTTCCATCTCCAGTTACAGCCACAACATGTCCCTTCCTCCTCAATGCTTGCACAAGCAAAAGCTTGTCATTGGGAGATGACCGTCCCATAACCTATAACATAAATAGACTCTTAATCTCATTGGCCAAACAGTTACATCACTAAGGCTGTTATAGTTGTTGGATTATACCAATATGCTGTCAACAATTTCTACTCTCCCTTCATCTGTCAAGGCACGAAATTTTTTTCCTTCAATGATAATTGGCTCGGTAGCTTCAGAGATTGAACCAAGAATTCCACATTCTACAGCAATTGCTTTTGCAGTTTTAACATTGTCACCAGTGACCATTTTTACCTGGGATTAAAGATCCAAAACAAGCAAATTAGTACTTTCCATAAGTAGAAAATTGCACATGCCTTGCATACTGCCTTTCTTAACCTAAACAGTGTTCATTTTGCAGGATAGGGAAGTTTCAGATGAACCTATAATAGAAAAAATGGCCAACGCATTTTTGTCTTATCAAAAGCAATGATATGGTTTAAAATATTAAAAAAACAAATGGTATCGTGAGGTACTCAAGCATCTTAAATCCATCCTTTTGCTTCTATCTAACAATTAGTGTATTAGCGCCCCTCCTCCCTCCCCCCACCCTTCCTTCCTTCCCAGTTTTCAGGTTAAGCCTTTTGTAGCAAGAGCACATTATTCTTAACTATGCAACTACCTAAATAAAATCAATAGTTACAATGTAATAAGACTACATTATAATGTAGTTTTTCCCGATAGCTTAAGCAAGTAAAAATTGCATCATTAATAATAATAGTTGCAATGGAAAGATTTAATAAATGCCTCCTGTTCATATAAAAATCTGATAAATATATAACTGGAATACAGCAAAATGAAGCCATTGTTGCAACTGAAATATGATGACTCCATCAGTGCTGTCGGGCCATACTTACCCTACTAGCAATTTCAGATGTTTTCTACCAGCAATCAGCTCAGAGTCAAAAGAAGAAGGGGAATTGTATTTCTGGATTAGGTTGGTAGTTCACTAGTAGCTTATCTGTGGTTTTACAAAATTAAAACTTGAATTGTCAAATTGAAGACATTATTGTATAGGTGATAACAATTATGAGTGATGGCCCTGAAGAAGCGGACCAATTGGACAGGAACAATAAGAAAGTTAAGGAACTCTTGAGATGAATTATGCCTAAGTCAGAATTTCATATTTCCCTAGAGCATGTAGCGCAGCCTAAGGCCCCTGATGTCAACCAAGGTTCCTTCATATGAGGAATCCAAGCATGTTAGACAATCAAAACTGTGGGATTATAGCATATATCGTGCTTGCTAATACTAACTCTTATTGTGAGAAACAGAGAACCTTGACTGATAGTAGAAATATCAAGAGGAGCATGCAAAACTCCATAAGCCATGCTAATATTGACTTGACGATCCTCTACTGAAACTGTTTGGGGTTTCAATTTTCACAAAACACATGTAGGAGCAGCTTTGCAAAAGGAAGAGAGTGTCTTGACTATCCTCTTGTGAAACTGTTTTGGAGTTTCAATATTCAGAAGATTCATGAGGAGTAGCTTTGACAAAATGAAGAGGTAATGCCACTGAATTTAGGGCACGTTTGGGTAAATAGCTTAAATAAGCATGTATTCAATAAAATCTTATCAAAAGCTTATTGAAATAACCTCTTACAAACACCCCTTTAGAATAGATTATTTTTGGTAAACACTAAATCGCTTTCGCAGAATCTATCGTGAGGAATGAATTTTATTTTATTTTTTTCATAAATAAATTATTGTCTCAATAAAAGTCGTCAGTAGGTGAAACCTTGGCCACTTAGCAGTACAAATAGAGTCCTATAACATGTTATAACTGTCTCAATGACCTAAGCCTCTTAATGGAACAAAAAGACTTTCAACATCAAAAGCATGTATAGATATACCTTAACCCCAGCCTTTTGGCAAAGCTGCACTGCATCCTTGACCCCAGGTCGACAAGGATCCTGCATTTCAATGCATAATTGGCAAAAAAGCAAATTGTAAGAACATATTGAAATAATAGAAATTAAAGTGCGGAAGTCATGCAACAAAGTGTAGGACCTTTAAGAATGAATAGACTCTAAACAAGATATACCAGAGATAGAATGGCACACTAAGCAAATTATAAATAATAGCGCTACCGACATTCAACACAAAACTAAAAAGAAAACAAGTGAGTAATAACATAAAAGTCAAGAATACAATCAGGATGTTATAATACTGGCACAAAACAAAGATGACAATGCATTATGACTGAAGGGTACTTGGTAGAATAAGGGGAGGACAGACGAAATATCTAGTTTTGACAGTTACATAAGTTAGTCAAAAACAATAGATAGGGGAATGCAAGGGAAGAGGATCGTGATGAGAAGATAACATTTATGAACCGAACAGTAGCTCTATTGTGAAAGGGGAAACCCTTCGAACGAGAATTTCTCTTTTATCATGAAGTTTCATACATCAATAACAGCTCCTTTGCATTCTTTCTTTCATTCTATTCGTCAACTCTCTCATTCGTGGGTTCTCAACTCCATGACAATATAATTTCTAGAGGTAATATTACCTTCAGGCCAATAATAGCCAATAAAAAAAGATCATCCTCTGGTAATGACCAGTGAGCAAGTTCTTCACTAGTTGGAACATTGTCCATCTCATATGATCTATATGCAATTGCGACACAGCGTAGACTATCAGCAGCCATATCTTCAATAGCTTTTTTAAAATGTGACATCTGCGAGCCAGGAAAATTTTACTTAAGAACGTTATCAAAATCAGTCAAAAACAAGTATCAAATGTCATCCAACAGTTAATCTAATAGTTGTATTAGCTTTCGTTTCATTAGATATGTTATGATAAAAGATTGGGAAAACACAGGAGACAGAGTAGGAAAATTTGATCGGGTGGAAAAACCAATGCCTTTGCTTAACTAGTGATCTAAATAGTTAACTATTTGCTCAAACCTTCTCTTCATCCATCTCCACCGACTGACCATTAACATCAATATACCCTGTACAGCAAGCAAGGACTATCTCAGCAGCACCTTTCCAATGTATATGGATTTTAGAGTCAGGCTGCGGAAAAGTATAAAAACTATTAGCAATAATGGTCCGGATAAAAAACAACATATAGACATCATCGTATAATATATTAGCTCCCTAATAACATATCAGTTTAGAACAGAAGCAAAAAAATTACACATTTGAATTAAAATGCCAATAAAGTATTACCATCTGTATTGCAACTCCTCCTCGCTTTTTGTCCGAATTAAAGGGGAAGACATGGATAATTGATGATTCTGATCTGGCAGCATCAAAACGCATCCCAAGCTGAAATTTGATCGAACAGTCATAACTAGTTGTAATTGCATAAAGCTCATTAAAATGAAGTCCAAATTTAAAGTTTCAAAACAGACCTTAATTCCCCACTCTAAAATTGCCTTTTCGGTTGGTGATCCAGAAATCTCAACATCATTACCACCCTGTTACAGATAGAATTATTCATAAAGTAGTACAACCAGTCAATTATGATATTATTATTGGGGGGAACTGAACAAAGTAAAACCTTTCTATCATACCTCAGGGCCATAAACACTTCCATTAGTGTTCTGTGCAACACCTTCAATCAGCAAAGAGCGTAGCTTAGGAGACAACTGTTGTGGATCATCATGAGGAATGATCTTCTTCCCACCAATGCAAGCCTCAACCACAGTCATCTATCTCAAAATTTGGGCTAAATTAAAATTTGCTGGACACATTATTATTTTCATTGTAAACTACTTCGAGATATTCAACCAAAATAAATAGCTATTGGTCAACCCTCACACACACCATACTATAGCCTATTCGTCGTGTTAGTTTAATAAGTTGTTCTTAACTCCTAATCTTACATGATATGTTTGCTACTTAACATAAGCTGGGAAACACACATGCCACAGGAGAATGAAAATATTGCAACAAGTGCTCTCCAACAAGTATGTGTAACATAGAATAAATACTATAAATAAGGTTTAAACACTGAATCACAACTAACCTGATTCATTGTCAATGTTCCAGTCTTATCACTGCAGATGGTTGTGGCTGACCCCATTGTCTCACAGGCAGAGAGCCTCCTCACCTGCAATTCAATGTGTTATATATTATACAGCTTTTTCAAATAGATACGCCAAAATTCAATAGCACAGTCAAAAATTGGCATACCAAAGCTTTATCTGCCATCATTTTTTTCATTGAGTAGGCAAGTCTGTAAAATAGTTGATGGGGAAACAGTGTTAGTAGAGAGAGAAATAAGATTCAGAGATAGAAAGAGAGAGTAACAAGTCATAGAAATATAAAAGAGCATGTTGACAATCTAAAATGGATACACTAGAGATAATAAAAGCATCATATAATGATAAGAAAATAATATTAAAATTAAAAAATAAAATAAAAAAGCCATAAGATAGAAAAATATCAGATGAAACATCAGAAAATCTACATTGGACCAATATTTGGTACAATCATTAAAAGAACAAAAGGATAAAATCTGTAAATCATATTAGAGTACTGTTAATGTTCCCACTTATCCATCAAAACTAGGAAAAATTGAGATAAGAAATTATGAAACTTACGTTAAGGTAACTGCTAAAGGCAGCCCTTCAGGCACCGCAACCACTACAATGGTGACCTACATATTCAACACATTACAAGTCTGTGAAAGGATACGAATCATATACGATCAGATATTTAAGTAATTCTCAATGCACATACCGCAACAGTGAATATCTTGATTACTCCATTAATAGCATCACCAAATTTCGTTTTGCCGGCTATAAATTGAACACTTCCATCTGGGTTTCTAGTATGCCCAGAGAAATACCTGTGTTTATAGGTTGCCATTTCAGGCACATGTAAAATTATAAAAAAGTTTAAAAATGAAACTGGGTTAAAGTGCAAATTATCCACTTCAACCTAATATATATTGAAATAGAAAACCTCTATTTGCACTTCAACCTAGTTTTAAGTGCAAATTATCCACGGTCGATAATTAACATGCTTAAACTCTCAATATATGAAAAATAACCAATTTCAAGAATTAACTCAATAAATAGCAAACTTCCCGTACTTTCAAATTTTGACAGTTAATCAAATGAGTTAGCAGTAAATAAGCCACACGTTGAAATTTTAAGTAGGTTGATGTGAAATTCCAAGAATGTTAACAACAAAGAGTACAACCCAGATGTCTATCTGGTAAAGGGTCAGCGTTAAAAAAAATTCAATTTAAACTATAATACATTTAGATCATAGAAAGAAACATATAGAAACCTGGCCAGTAGCACTATCAGAACAATAGCAGCCACAGAGAGTCCAACAATACCAATTAAGGTAGCGAGACCATTTAAGCGTACCTATATTGAGAACTTTATATAGGTAAACGTAATATTGGAAGCAGGAACTAAAAACAAACTGCATGTAAAAAAGGGACCTGCAAAGGAGTTTCTTCACCATTGTCTTCTGAAATGCTAGCCATTAGAAGCCCCCATTCAGTATTAATACCAACAGCCGTTACCTGAGGAAGGAAAGCAACCAACAAAAAGAAACATCAGAAAAAAAAATTGTTAAATCCGTAAAATAGGTGGACTAGAACTAAAAAAGAATAAATATAATCAATTTCATATATTGAATTATTGAAAGAAGTTCAGTACAATTTAATCCATATTTGACCAATCTAATTTCCTTGTACCTTTTGTTTTCAAAAATCAAACAGTGGCCAGAATCCCTTCCTGAACAGTATGCACTAAATGAATAATTGACATCATTTCAGAGTGACTTTCTCAAAAAAAAATGAAAAACTTCCCTATAGATCCAACTAGGAAAAGTTCTAGCATTTTTGTAAAACAACATTTTAGTTTATGAAAAGATTTGAAGTTATTATTTTTCCTTAAGAAATGAAAATGTCAATCAATTTAGTTCTTTTTAGAAATTAAATTGATGTCAAAAAAAAGGACTAAATCGATCCATTTTTCATTTTTCAAGGACTAGTATGGTCCACCTCAAACCTTTCAAAGGCCAAAATGGTTTTTAACATGTTTTTTGGACCCTTGGGACAATTCCATCTAAGCTACAAGGGTTAAGGTCCAATTATAGGTTATTTATTAATCATATCAACAACCCTTTGGAAACTCCTTAGTTTTGTAAACAAAATCAAGACAGGACAATAGCGAAAAACAGAAAGGGAAACCAAAGTCCAAAATTTACCAGCATAGTTCCATTGCCATCTGCAACTTTACATCCAGAAATCAGAAAAGGATCATTAGAATTTTTTTCAACCTGAAAAAAATTATTATCCACTTAGGAAAAGTGAGCAGTAATTAAACTCATTCACCACAAGATGAAATAAACACTAACAATTTTGCTCTCCCCGGTCATACTTGATTCATCAATTGCAAGAGAGTGACCGGTGATCAAAATCCCATCAGCGGGGACCTAGAAAATATCAGTTAAGAACCAAATAACAAGAAATGAAACTATTAAGTATGACTGTGCAAAAATGGCAAAAGAAATACCTGGTCACCAATGTTAAGGGGTATAACATCACCAACAACAACATCATATATGGAGATCTCAACTCTTCTACCATCTCGAATGACCTTCTCAAGCACAAATCGAAACATAAAGTTAAAGATATGATGCTATGATGATAAGAATAGTGATAATAATGAAAAAGTATATCTAACCCAAAAACCATACCTCCAAATGTATGTTTCTCTTGTGCTCATTTAGATCTTGAAACTGAAGAGACTGCTTATAATCACTTATAGCTACAAAAGAGGAGAAACAAATGAGGATGTTTTGCTCATCAAAGGGGAATATTATTAAATGTACAATTATTATGATAACAACCATAACAAATGACAAAGTTGATACTGGACTTGTGTCTACACCAAATGCATTTATATTAAATCGAAAATTCAGAAGCGGAATCTTAATGCTTTAATGCATTATCAGCTATGCAAAGACAATATTAGTACCTGTTACAAGAATAACAAGAATAACTGCAAAAGCAATGCTTCCCCCGTCATACCATCCTTCCTGGATACCCTGAAACAATTAATTCTGAAGATGAACCTAATTCTTAGCATTAACAAAAACATAGTCCTAATCATGAAGGAATGAAATGAGAAATAAGAAAGGAACACTAAAGGTCAAATGAATCTGTTGTTGGTACAACAATACATTAGTCAAATAAAAAGCAGATGAGCCTGATATATATATATATGATATCGTGGTACTACTCTGAGAGCTACTAAGCAAAAAGAAGGGTTGTACACCAGAAATCTATATAGAGATTAAACTAAAAGGAAACAAAACTATCTAGCATGCAACTGACGCTATCAAAGAATACAAATAAAGAAGAATTACAATGAATGGGCAATATGACAGCACACAGTGGGAGGATTTATTTTGTATGTGGGCTGAGTTAGTGAAGGGTGAAAACTGCAGCAATGGCAATTGCTTCGTGCATCCCCCAATTGCTTCCTGCACCCCATCAGTCATATAATATACCACAATTGCCCTTGCCAGAAATGGAAAAGGTAAAATTGTTGCAGCTGTATTTTCCGGCGACGGTGGCGGTGGCAGACGTCAGTGGTAGAAGAGAAGGTTGTCTGGCAGCATTTTGAGATAAGTGGATTTATGTTTCGGTGCTTTAATGGTTGTTATAGGGGTGCAAAGGGATTGCTAAAATAGGTTGGAAGGGATTTCGTTATGGAAAACGAAATCCGTAAAAGGCTACGGGGGTGGGAAATCGTCTTACAGAAAACCATTTCCGTAGTGGTGCAGGGGTGGGAAAATGCTTATGGAAAAGCATTTCCGTAGTGGGGATGAAAGTGAAAAAGTGACTTACGGAGAAGATTTTCCGTAAGAGAGGGTTTCAATTATGGAAAACCCTCTCTTATGGAAAACATTTTCCATAATACAAAACCCTCTTAAGGAAAACATTTTCCATAATACAAAAACTTCTTACCGAAAACGTTTTTTATAATACTAAACTCCCCTTATGAAAAAAGTTTTCCATAATACAAAAATCTCTTACGGAAAACGTTTTCCATAATACAAAAACCTCTTACGAAAAACGTTTTCCATAATACAAAACCCTCTTACGGAAAACGTTTTCCATAATACAAAAACCTCTTACGGAAAACGTTTTCCGTAAGAGATTTCACACTCCCACAACCCAATCTCTTTCGGAAAATGTTTTCCGGAATATCCTAACCTCTTTTGTCTTCATTAACAAGGCTATAAATGTCTATTCACATATTATGAAGGGTGCATGAAGCAAATGTGGGGGTGCAGGAAGCAATTGCCTACAGTGATTGTGAAAGTACGGCACGTTAATATTTCCATGCACTTTTTTATAGAAAATAGCTTAAGTTTGGAATCCAACTATCTACTCTACGTAAACTGCAGAAAGGATTTTTTTTATTATCACATAAGAACACAGAATTGTATCACGACTTTCTCAACCAATCTCACCTCAGATTTTATCCCCAGTGCTAGTGAAGCCATTGCGGCTACCATTAGAATAATCAAGGTCAGATCCTTGCAAGCATCCCACATAAACATCTAAGGCAATAAAAACAAAGACATCAGTACAATGACCCTCCAATAAAAAGAGGTTATCAAATGATTAATGAGCCCCAAAATTTACCAAAAAACTTCTTCCGGTCTTTCGAGGGTAGTTGTTGGAGCCAAATGCATTCCTCCGTATTACCAAGTCAGCAACATCACCTCGAATCCCCTTCTCTAAATTGGTTTTCAATAAATTTGATAACCCTACAACCTTATAAAGAGAATTCAGAAGAATTACGTGAATAAATTGACACTAATCAATATAATTGCAGACTTAAGCAAATCATTCTCATTACACTTACCCCTTCATTTTCCCGCAGAGTAGTAGTATCACGGTCCCTTGAAATTGAAGAAAGTTGTTCTTGTCCAATTGGAAATTCTCCAGTGGAGCTTGAATGAGGTTTTATAGTTCGTAGTCCTAACAGTTAAAAGCACTGAGCATTGATATTGGAAAGAAAATAGTGTCTACGCTTTTAACATACCAGGCCAACTCACTGTAAAAAAGATCTAACAAAGATCTAGGGAGCATCAAGCATCAGCACACCAAAGCATTTTCAACTTCGGTATTTAAGTATAGAATTAATATAATCCTATAAACACCTTTTATCATTGTAAAATAGCATAGCACTAGAATCCCCATACGATAAATATGTCCAAGGCTTGATAATCACAAAAAATAATTGGATATATCCTGGAAATGGTTTAGAATTAAGGTAATAATACAGACACTTTTTATAATCATAAATTGGTAAGACCATTAAAAATCTCTTAAGTAATTCGTAAACATTACTTATGCTGAAAAATAACATGCAAATGTATAGTAACAAAACTATATAAAAGGGAATGGACAAGTCATAAAATTACAATTGACATGTTAAAGGAAGTTGATCTGCTAAATGTCAGACACAAAACTTGGAACAATTATCAGTAAAAACCAGCTATGTCAAAAACATTACAATACTTGAATTCTAAGCTACAGGTTTTTCAGACATATATGTAGCAACTGACATGACCATTAGCACTGGAACAGTCGTACAATTTCGGCGATTCAAAAAAAAGGAGTATATCCCTCTCCCTTTATCAAGGGAGATCAGTGATACCAGGCACCTATTATTTCAGACATTTTCCATACCAATATGCACCTAATCAGGTGATAGTACACCGGACTAAAGCAACCTTTTTTTATGAGCAAAAGTAATACAAAGGTACAAAAAACACCTATCAATTTTGTTCAGACTACTAGAACTCGCACCCTTCATGGCCAAACAGACCAAAGTACTGAACAGAGACGCAGATTAACAGAATAAGAAATCAAAGGAATACAGAAGTAAAAAATATTGAGAGTAAATTTTATAAATTGCAAAACAACAAATGAATTTCTAACAATATGGGAGACAGGAGTAAGTTCTAAATAAGAAAACTACTATAAATTACTAGTGCAGTATAAATTTTACACATAATAGTGAAAACAATCTAGTGACTCACCATTCATTTGCCCAGCTTCCTTGAATCGATATGCAGCCTAATAGAGTAAATTAATTAATTAGTTCACTTAACACATGTAACATGAGAAATAATAAAGAAAGTCAATTGAAGAACCGAACCTGAATGGCCCGTGTATGCACGATAACAATTCTTAATACTCTCTTCTTCTCTTCTTCTTTCTTTAAGTCCAAGGTGTAACGAAATCGACGAGAAGCATTGAGCACAAGTGCCGCTTGCTGAAACACCAAAGGAATTATTTGTCTCGTCAATGAACGAAACATTGTCTCCCAAAGATAAAAATATAAATGCATGTCAAAAATACTCAGATACAAGTAGCAATTGATGTTAATGCAAATATTATAAATAGGACTCTGATACTGCAGAAAGAGTAAACAAAGGTGGCTTCAAGTCCCTGATGCACGATCAAGAAAATGCGCTGTATTTTGTCTTGAGACAGTTTTGGAAAATTAAGTTTATTTTGCAGGACAGCAGTTGCAATTCAAACGAGCCATTGTAAATATAATATATCTTGGATGTTCAAACTAGCATGAAAAAGACAATCATTAAGTGTCTATTAGGAACAAACAACCAGAACTGTAGTGAAAGTAGTACTTATTTTCTTGTCACAGATAGAACTTTTTTCCCTTATGAAAATGTTAAACATTTAGTAATTGAATGATTTCTTTACTTCCTCTAACATCCAAAAATTTCAAAAGTCAGAAGAATTGAAAATTGTCTTAGAAGAGTTGATAGTCAAGTTTATTGTTTTCTTTTTGTCTTCCCAATAAATACGCATCACTCTAATATTCTGGTCTCCAATTCCATTCTTACTTTGTTTGCAACTGCTAATGGCATCAACTCACTTAACATTTAAAATATTACATTAAATCTCTCCTTGCTTTTATCCCATTAATAAAAATTAAACCCAGCAATTTGCATTAGTCTTTTAGAGTCCCTATTTGTGACCCTAACTGAATCTCAAATCCCTAAATCCAATCCAAGTCTTCTCTAAACTTTACACCTGAGAAAAAATTAGAATTTTGGAAAGACAAGGAAGGCACTTCAGATCAAAATGAATTAAACCATAATTTTCAGAAACTGGCTCTTGCAATAAGGGTTTAAGCACGTTATCCTTCAATGACCTTTACAAGAAACATATGGACTGATCCCACTGCAGCTTCCAAATTGACTATTGTTCTCACTATGCGTCCAGCAAACAAGGGATCCAATTTGTCTTCAACCACAACTGTGCAAATAATTACACAACTATGACCTCCCTTTTTGACCCCATACATATCAATGGTTGTTGGTAAAATTTGAAATGGATGCAATACAATCTTCAATCAAAATATTATGTTACCAAGCATGGCTGGGGACTGTGAACAAATCAAAAGGCACAAAGCAAGCCTTTCTGCCTCTCAAGTACTTTTTCCCAAACTTATGAAGTGGGGTTAAACCCTCACTACCGTGCTTCTCTAGAAGGATTAAGAACTGAGCTTCTTGATGTTGCAGTTTGTAGATAGTGAGAATTCTGAACTGCGGGTGGTAGTCCTGACAATATCTCAAATATGTTATTTGCAAGTATAGAAAGGTATTCAAAGTAATACTTCCTATGAAATCCTTTGGTGTACAGTGTTTTGGAAGAGATTCACAAGATGTTCAAAACGGTACTGAAGATTCCAAAACTGCGCTAATTGGAATGTTTACTGAGTTGTCTTGAATACTCTAATAATCTACTAAAGATATGTTGTTAGAAATGCTGAGTCTTTGGCAACAAAACTTCCTTCCGCTCCTTGTCTTAATGTGTATTTTTATCAGTCCTCTCCTTAAACAGAACCTTGTTTAGTCTCATACTTCAAAATACTATAATTTTGGACCTCTTACTCGATGGGTAAATTTATAAGAAACAGGTTGCATAAACTTGTCCTAAACCACATAACAGAAAAGGTACTTAGGTTTGACAGCAGATGAGTACTAATGTTAAGCAGGGAAAAAAATGTCCATATAGACCTTTAAATGAAATACAATTCAAATTTATATTGCTATAACCAATCAGTCAGTACGTGAACTTGGTATCTTTTAAACCACTTTCTATCCACTTATCTTTTCAAACATGTCTTCTTGAAACCATACAGTCAATCTAGTATTCCCCTAGCCCCTGCTCTCACTTCATTTAAGGAATGGATCTTCTCATGTGAGTTCAATAGACCCTAAACAAAACCCCGGATGAGGCCCTATTTTCTCCATGTCGTTGTCTCTCTTCACATGGCCCAAACACATGAAAGAACTGATTTAAGAGGATTCGTTCCCCTTCTACTGCTCTTAATTTAGATCTTGTTGACTATTAAAATGATAGGAAGCACTCTCTCTCCCTCTCTATATCTCTTTATGTTTGTGTCAACGCATATAGAGTTTGTTTGAGAAAACTTTTTAATAAGCACTTCTAAAGGAGAAAAATAAGAATTAACAACGAAATGAGTTTCCCTACAAACAAAAATTAACTCGTGCATAAGCAAATCTTTAAAAATTCTTTCATATTAATTTTTCTATTTGATGATTTTTAATTCATACATAACTTAACTTAGTTTATGGAGAAGTTTATGTCATCTTCTAATTTCTTCTCCTAAAACTGTTTATGGGGAAATTTAACCAAATATGTTCACAGTAAAGTTTGGCAAAATATATTGGTTCAACAAGTGGATCCCCTCCCCACCCATGTAGGGGGCGGCACCCAAAATCCTACAAGAAAAGACATCAATAGCATGCTAGGGAAACCAACAAATACCCAACCCCTACAAGATTATTGGAAGGTAAAAACCGCAAATAGTTTTAACCAGCTTCATTGAAATAATAACCCATGCCCATGGGGAATAATATATTTATTCAGTACAAATTCAAAAGCAGACAAAATGTATTAGTCGTAGTATTGAAAATAATGAGATAGCATAGCAACAGCAATAGAGGGAATTAGAAATAATGTTGACACATACCCTCCAGCGCCTGAGGCGTTGAACCGAAGCATTCTTTGTTCTGGTAACATCAAATGGATCAGCAGAAAAGTCTCCATCATCAAAATCATCAGAGCAGCCAGTGGGAGACCCAGCCTCTATATCACCCGGCGTCTGGCTGCCAGGAGAACCCTTGGAGAAACTCATGCTTCCGAAAACTGTCACAGTATATCGTTAATAACCGTTTTCATTAACAACCATTCTTCCACTCTCGGAACAAACCTCACCGTATCACATGAAAACCTAAATTCAGTCTTTCTACTCAGAATTAAGCACTCCAATCCAAAGCATGTTCGACAAAAGAAAAAAAAAAGCAGTTCAAATCTCCACCTTTCAAATTTCAACTGATATTTGTCGTCTCTTTATAATTCGAAGACACAGTTCAATTATCACTGACCCCTAAATTCAAATCAATCACTTTCAATTACACAGTAAAACACATCTCTAGAAAATTAAGACCCTAAAACCTCTCTCTTTCTCTCTATGCACCACTACATTAGGCTTATATAGTCATAATATGCATCACTTTCCTACGTAGCAATAAGCTTAGTAGCCCGTGGACTTACCGGGAAAACAAAGAGACTATATTAGTAGTCTGGCGGCGTCAGCGATATTCTCCTCTTCCTCTTCCTCTTTCTCTTCCTCCACAACCTGAAACCCTTCAGAGAAGGAAACGGACTCTATTATTCCAATAAATAACGCAACAGCATATAAAACAACAACTAAATTAATTTCCATTTCCGTTCACGAGATTTCCACCTCATGCATAAGAATCCCCATTAATAGAATATATACGCATCGTTTCGCTCCTTCGAGGAAATTTCGTTTCACGATTTAAGTGCAGTATTCAGTTTACGCGCCTAAATTATATTCTATTTCACTTTTTGTTGTTTTCTCATTTCCAATATTGTTGAATCAGCCTTTTTCCAATTCCTAATAGAAGCCTTTTCGTGTTATCAGTTGATCCAGGAAAAGGAAACGCAACGTTTCCTGTAGTGGAAAGCGGTTCAGTTTGATTCAGTCGATTTAATAGCCACAACAGCACGAGAATCAGAACCTCTTTTTCCACGACAAATGAGAACCTTCACTTTTGGAAACGACAATGACAAAAAAAATTGAATATATTTAGCTAATGCAAAGTAAGTATGCAGGAAGCAGAAGTATCGAAATAATGGTTGAAAGAGACGAATAACGAACTTGTGGCACAAATCAAAAGCGGCAAGCGAGCACTCACCAATGCAATGAGTGAGATTGGATGCTTCAGAGTTCACGCGTGAAAATGAAGAACGGCATGTGAATAATACGAACCGTACCGTCATAAAATATTCAATGGAACGTTACTCTCTCTGTGCTTACAGTTCTGAATTGATTCAGTGAAATCGCACAACAACCTTTCAATAATGCAAGAGCGTAAACTCTCCCTCACTTCACTGCTGGCAAGCAATAAAATACTCTTACATTCTTCTTTTTCCCTGACACAGCTATGCAGATCTTGTTGAACGCGCCGAGAATAATTTGACGATAAAAAGACTTCAATTTCGGATTCATTTAGTTTTTTTTTTTACTTTTTAAAAACAATTTTTGTAATTAATTTGCAAATAACTTGTAATCAACCTAACATACCTTGTTAACATTTTTCTTTATTAAATACAATAAAGATGCTATAGCTGAATAAAGATGCTAGCTGACCATGCTTTTTGTGTGTATTAATGTGTACTTAATTAAGTGATTTCACTATAGCTGAAAAGCATGGTCTCCGTGCATCAAGGCCGAATGTAAGCGATTCTGGTCACAAATTGGAATTTGGAAGTCAAAAATTCATAGCTTTTGTTTTCATGCTCTATCTCAACTTTTTTTTAATTTATTACAATTTTTTAAAATTATTCCTTTTTTTAATTAATATAATGCATTTTTATTATTGAAAATATAAAATTAAGAGATAGTTATGAACCACACACACAAAACGAGATTCACGACTTAAGTTAAGACGTAATTATTTGAAAATTCATGTATAAAAAAAGATAGATAGAAGTAAAAGATTGTCTGAGAGAGATTATTACCTTTACAGAATGACGCTGGCTTGAACTATTTATCGCAGAGCAATGTGTTCACATCATTTGCAGTGAGAACAAATCTGCAACTCCATGCAATATATGATCCTTCTCTTTGGAAATGAACACCTTAGTTTATCTTCAACAAAGAAAAAACGTGTACTATATGTTAGCTGCTACTAGACTTTGAATTTCATTTGATCATGCATGAAATGAAGGGTAGATAGTATATGAAGAATGCAGTTGCAGAGTGCTGGTTTTATTTGTTGGTTCAGCAAATGGTGGCATATAGTATATCCCTCTTTCCTTGAAACTTCCATTACTTACTAACTTTGTTTAGAGCATGAAGAAAGGTATAGCACTAAAGAATAGATGGACCCGAACATGCCTTGTCCATCTGGGAAAACAAAAAATGCTCTTTTTTCTCGTTTTTAAAGGTATTCTGCAACTAATAGTTTGCTTTTCTTTTTCATTCACCAACCGAGAATCAAGTTCTGTTGTGTATAATTTAGTTGTTTCACATTGTTCAAGCATGTTGTTGTTCGTTAAAACATGTTATCCTAATGTTATATTTTCTACTAATAGATGCCGAACTACTAGAAAGGGGCTTTTCCATCTTATCGATCATATTCTTAAACAAATATATAAAAATAAATACATTTTTTTATTATTTTTGAAAATGGATATTCATGGTTCAAAACAGATATTCTCTATCTAAACTCCTAAGACCTAAATAAATGGTAAATAAACAAATGATAGAAAATGTATAAATAAATTATAAATGTTCATTTTTTATCAAAAAAATTATTTATTTAGAATTTTATTCTCTTTAAAGTAAAATAGTAATTAGAAAGTTGTTAAGGTGATAGAATACATCAGTTGAAAATCAAGATAATCTAACAATTTCAAGCGTATATTACTAAAATAATATTTTTTTTATCTATAATGACTCATGCTCTCCTTTTCTTTTCTTTCTCTTTTTATTGGTTAAGGAAAATGTTATCAGGATAAGGTTAGGTTTGGTATTGAACTTACCCGTAAGTTTAAATGTATTTGTAGATGTATGTAAAACAAGCTTTGATAGTATGTATATTACCTTTAAATAAGAGAAATTAATATCAGTATCTAACACATTTTGATATTATACAAAATATAATATAATTATATATTTGTTGAAAATCAAATTATGATTTGAAAGATAAGAAGGTCATGAATAATTTAAAGTGGTTGGAAAGATAGTGTTGAAATTAACATAGGTGTTCTGTTTGTAAAATCTATGTTTTTGAATTAATATTGCTCAAATTATACATTACTACTTATATAGGGGTGTTAGCATTGACTTTCAAACACTAGTAATGATATTTAAATAGTAATGATATTTAAATGCTAAAAGATATTGTTTAAGTTATGGTTTGAAATTTGAATGAAAATAGATAAAAATTATTATTTATAGCACTTGAAGCCATAAGAAGTTACTCAAACATTGAAATGTGACATTTGTAGGTTAAAAACTATGTAAAAATGTGCAATTACATGTTAAAGCTTAAATTTCAATATATTTACTCAAATATTGATGAAGTGTTGTATTTGATGTTTTAGAAATTGTTGGATTTTATAATAAGTAGCATCACTCCCTTATGGGAAGAATACTCAAATCATATATGATATATGTAATATATGTTATGTTGTGTGTTATATAACATAGGTATGATATAATAATTCTAGGATGTATTTGTTCTTTATGGATATGTTATAACCATTTTATAAATGTGTAGTATACTATATATGGAATGATATTTAAACTCCAATTAACTATGAAACTCATTAAAGAAAAAAATATCATGTGTCATTCATTTTAACACATGATATTTAGGTAGTGAGAATTATTTTAACATTTTTTTTTATAAAATGCAAGCAACCACTCTCTCTTAAAAATTTAGGTTACTTTCAACATGTTTAATATGAATTTAAAAAGTGTTAATTAGGTCAAATTTTATTATTTTCTTAAGATAATATATGTAATATTATATAAGAATTATTCATTTATAATTTATTATGTGTAATCTAATGTGATAATGATATATGATTAACATATTAATTGTTGTTTTATATGTATATGATATTGTATAGTAATTTTTAAAATAATTAAAGTTTCAATAGGTTCTAAGTATGAGAAGACAACACAAAGTCTTTTGAAACACACATTTATAA
>Ga0123340_1000341_pt1 | contig 28642 bp, 21 predicted proteins | sample SirMexnodulemix_FD_89961 | JGI IMG/M metagenome (GOLD analysis project Ga0123340, IMG submission 89961) | Root nodule microbial communities of legume samples collected from Mexico - Siratro Mexico nodule mix | ecosystem: Host-associated > Plants > Roots > Nodule | place: Mexico: Nepantla...
AATATGAAATAATTAAAAAATGATTGCAGAGAGAGAAATGATTTTAATTAATGTCATTAATTGAAATCGTCAGCATGTCACTTTTATTTTGACCAGTTTGAAATTATGTCTATCTAGCTAGCAAAACTTGTCCATTTTGATAAATAAATTTTTTCTACCTATTTTAGGAATTAAAGTTGAAAAGTACTCCAAAATGGGCAAAAAGTCGGAAATAAACATGTGAGAACTATCCTTATTTTTATAATTTTTACACACTTTCACACTACCAATCAATTATTCTTTCAACCATTTTCACTCTAGTTTTTCCTTTCGCTTGTCTTGCGATATGCATGGTAAGCAAAATGGAACAATTAAGTGGCACTGAATAAATATTGGTGGTTTGTTTTTTAGATATAACACAAGGTAAAGAAGATCGAGTAGTATAGAAGTAGAATTCGCACTAGTAGAAAGATGACCTTCTATATCAATTTTGGAAGACTTTTTATGTCAGTTTTTGAACCGACGTAGGTGTTGGCCACGTAAAAGATTCTTGACGTTGGTTGAAAATAGAAACCGACATCATATACCCAACTAAAATAACTAAATTACAGCGTACGACGTGGATACTACATCGGTTGTAAGCTACAACCGATGTAATAAAGAACTTTTTACGTCGGTTTTGAGCTACAACCGATGTAGAAAGTGCTCTATTACATCGGTTGTAGCTTACAACCAACGTAAAAAGTATTTTTTTTTAAATTTAATGGGTTGATAAATCTCTAATCGATACAAGAAAATACCACAAAAAATTTTAGATTTTTCTAGCAAGTATAAATATGTGAAATCGAAGGATACAAACTAAAAATGTACCAGTGAGAGTGAAACCGCAGAGCGAATCCACCCAAAACGCGAATCAAAAATGTCAAGTTAAGGAGTGCTGCAAACCAAACTTGAAGAGTGAACGGAATTGGTGGAGTGATTGAAGTAATGACACAATGACACGCACAATAAGGAAGGAGAAGGCAAAGCCAAAGGGCTAAGTGAAAGAGAATGAAACATAAGAGTAAAGCACGAGAGTACTATAAATCTCTAATTTTAAATCGAGGGAGATACTACGTCGGTTGGGATAAATCTCTAATTTTAAATCGAGAGAGATACTACCCAACCGACGTAGTATCTGGCTAAATTTAAAAAAAAAATTCTCAAAATTCACTCACGCGTTGCGTGGGAGATACTATGCCGATTGGATCTCCCAACTATCCAACCGACGTAATATGACTACATATTATGCATAAATATCTATACTGTATTTTAATCAATTTTAATTTTATAATAATCAATTAAATATGTTTAACTTGCACAATGTCCATAACCTAAAATATTACTATTAATTAATTAAACTTTCTTTGTTAGGATTCAAAATAACTAAAATATATATTTTTGTTATAAATTTCATACCTTCCATTAAATTAATTAAATTCATAACTTTTTCAAAAATACTTTTACTATTTCTCACAAATTTCTACTCAACAATTTTTTTCAATTAATTTTTCTCTATATATAAACACAACCTTAATACTCTACCAAACCCACCCTGAATTCCAACCTTGTAAACTGCCTTCAAGTACCATACATGACTGAATAAGAAAAGAAAAAAGGAAAACAGTAATGTCTGTAGACGAATGAAGTGCATCGAGATCCGTTACTCCAATGTTGGACGCAAACCACTGATAAAAAGAAACAGTGCCACACACCATGCGATTTAAAGACATGAAAATTGCTCAGAAATTCAGAATTTAGAATGTTCAAAGCTACAAATTCCCATGCAGCATGGAAGAGCGTGCAGTAGGATCAAATCACTGGGACCGAAGTGCGCTGCCTATGGTCCAACATACTGACAAAGCAATGGCTTGTCCTCTTTTGCGACTTCGGACAAACACGCGCTCACTCGCGTGAATATCTGCGAAATGGTCAGAAAATGGACATTCTATTCTATGGCATTGCAGTTTGTGTCCCTGTGTTTGTGGCAGTGACACTGTTAACTTAAAGATTGCTAAAATCTCTGTGCTTTGACTATGCTTCCAATGGCAGACATTCTTTCACAACTTTACAAAACTAATCGCTCTTCGTTTTCTTCTCGTACCACACATCTGTATTATCAGTTTTGATGCAAACAGGTAGATTATAGTTTATGACAATGTTTTAGTAATTGTATTTCAAATGTTTAAATTTGAGATTTCTGACTACTCTGAAACAGCCTTACATAGTTTATCCATTTGTTTGATTATCATTTTATATGCTTTTTTTCTGTCCAATTTTTGTATTTTTTTTTTATTCTTCCGTTCTTTACATTTTGTATTTTTTTTTTATTCTTCCGTTCTTTACATCATGTCTCAAAAAATGGTTCGATATTTTAACATTTTCCCATTAGTATACCTTGACTCTCCTATAAACCATCGTTCGAATATAAGACGAAAAAAGAAAATTTTGAAATGATAAATAATGTAATAATAAAGAAGGATGAGATTAGTGTAAGAAATTAAGTATAATAAAAATTAGTTATACGTAATACCAATACCTAGAAGCTCGATCATTTAGACCGTTATTAAATTTAAACTGTGTTTTCTTGGATTAAATATTCTAATTATTTTATTTTTTTATTTAAATAATTATTATTAGAATTTTTCATACTTTATGAACCTTTTCTATTTATTTGCTATACTTTTTTTTTCATAAACTTCATAATATTGAAGTAATGTTTGTAAAAACAAAGTATTTCAAAATATAAAAAATCTACCACTGTATTGATCAAATTTCACGAAAAAATTTATTTATTAAAAAAAATTCCTTTTTAAGTATCACCAAAAGTTATGCATGAGAAATCATAAAACAAATATAATGTAGATAAATATTTTTTTTAAAGATATATAGATTATTATTATTATTATTATTATTATTATTATTTTTTTTATTTTTTTTTATTTTTATTATTATTTAGGACAAATCATTTGAGTTTAGAATAAGAGTATACGAAAGAAATTCAGAAACCAAAGGACAAATGAATGGTTATTTTAAGCTAAATTATTCTACCGCAGGAATAATTAGTACGTTTTAGCAGGAATTAAACTATATAAGAATATTCTCCAGTCAAATTAAATAGAATAACAATGAAATTAGAATAACTCTTTGTTGGGTTTAGGATAGACGTTGGAAAATTTTGGCATACACACCCCTAATCTCGAAGAATGTCTACATCTTTAGGCTTTTCTCTATGGATTAGAATGATCATTGAGGCGTCTTTTGATGCTTATTCTACGCCAAAAAATTAGGCAAAGTACTTTATAGTCTCTTGCACTCTTACACAATGATAATGGTAAGTACATTAACATATTATTTATAAATCATTCTCTCTTCTCTCTAACACAAATCTATCTGCATCTGATTTATGAAAACTGGATGAATAATTAATTTTATATTTTTAGGTTAAAATTGACAAGATGAAAAAAAATATAATAATCCACGTTGCTCAATCAAAGCTTAACAATTACAAATATAATTTATTTAGTTAAAATTTAATTTAATTTATTTATTAAGTTTTTATAAAAGGATATGAAATGGATCTACAATAATAATATATTTTAAAAGACTAAAATTTTTGATAAAAACAAAATCATACTTCTAATTTGACCAAATAAATGATAATTAAACGAATTGTTTTATTAAGGAAAGACTTTTTTTTTCGGCTAAAGGAGGACATTTTAGAGGATATAGATAAAAGACTTATACAAAGAAACTAATTATGTGATTTTGTCTTTATCGTAGAATCAAATCATCATCAATTATGTTTATTTGTTTTGATGACGTTATCAGATTGTAATAATTTTATTTTTGTTTTCTTTATTTAACTATATCTAGAATGAGTACAGTACTTATATATATTCAGTTCTCTATTTTTGATGAAATATAAAAAATACAGAAAGAATATTTTCATTTTTATATCCTTTATTAATTTTTATTAATCTCTTTATTTTTTATAATAGTACATGAATACCCTAACCGATGTACGAAATTCATACATGTTTAAAATATAGACAAGGTATGGGATTAGAAACACTAATTAAGAAAAGAACCATTGAACATTGTTTTGCTTAGCCTTGAATCATTATTTCTATTATCTTATCTTTATTACATATAAGATTCCAATAATTACAAAAAGAGACACTCCGAAAGCACGATATTGTTACGCATCATACTAGAAAAGATGACGAATAGGACAACATTTTTATTTTTATTTTTTACATTTTTACAGACATCCAAACTTGATAAAATTGACAGAAGAATTACTAAGTAATACTTTTGAAATCAAGTCATGTATAAACCGTGTTCCAAATCATTTTTCTTAGAGAGATAAAAAAAAAGGAAGGAAAACATTTTGTCAAATATCTCATGGAAAATCCCCTCCAAGTGAGATAATACTCTTCTTTAAATATATTAGTTTTACATGTTATCTTGTAAAAAACTGACAATAAATTTCAAAGTGACACAAGAAATTTCAGACAGACATAACAACTCTTCCAAAAGGTTTTTAAAATATCAAATGAGGAGAGAGAAGCATATTCCTAACTAAAGTTGGGTTTAGGTGCTATTACAATCAATTCAAACTCAAATAGTTCAATCTTTCTCAAATTATATTATCTTTTTCCTATTATCATATCATATATCTTCCCTATATAAGCTACAAATTTTCCTTATTCGGTGCTACCAGGTACAAGCACGAGAAAAGAGACGTTAGAGGTTCTCACTGTGAATCCACAAATCATGTGAGAAATGGAGAAATGGACCAACTCTCCATTTTTTACCTTTCTTGAAATGTAGTAGGAAAACCAAAAGGGTGACAAAAATCTACCACTCTCTGAAAGGCACATATTTCTCTACTGCACAAGCTAGAGTAAGATGTAGCCTCTGTCGACGGACACCCTATATTATACCATATTCAAAGGATAATAAAGGGAGTCAAACAACATGATATACATAAAGCATCACCTCCATTCAGCTACCTGACTTTATTCTAATGTAAAAAACAATATAAAATTTTAATGATGTAAACCTTTAATATATTCTCCATGGAATGTTGGAACTTTCTATATCCAAGGCAGATACGTTGTAGGTTATAAAAATACTATATAATTCAAATCTGAGAATTTTATCTTCGTTGCAACATATATTTATTGGTGCATGAATAATAAAAACAAAAGTTTCTCGAAACACGACAATTTCCGCAGTGAAACTGCCTCTAGCATGTTTGGCTGCGCATGATGTAACATCACAATGATTTTCTTTCACAATGTACGGGTCCTGAATGTATAGGAATTGCAGTCGAATATTTACCTTATTCAATTCATTGATACAACTAAAATGTTCCGGTCTTCATCACATTCGTAACAGTATGGCAATCACTGTCTTTTCAAGTGATTGTTAGACTCTGCTTTTTGGGGGCTTGATGTATTGTCACTGCTTGTTAAAAGAATATATCAAATAGTCGCCTGAATCTAATTACTATTTACTTCACGAAAATATACTTGACAACCGGGATGAGATAATGCTTGCTTACGTGGTAAATGATATTTTTACCTTAAATTTATATTTTGAAAGGTATTAGAGGATACTTAAAGAAAAAAAAAAAGACATCAATTTCATTGTGTAAAGAAGTTTAAAAGCATGAACTTTATTACGTGAGAAGTGTTGGAAAATGGAACTCTCCCACCAAGGAAGGATAGAAGGAGAAAGGAATAGGTTCAAAAGAGTTGAGAAAGATTTTGGATGAAAATGTAAATTTATTACGAGGAGTGAGATCATTTAAGCGAGATCATTGAAGATAGGTGATGAGTATCTTTTTATTCAACTTAAAATATTTAACTTTGATTTTATTAAATTATCACCAGTAGAAAAAAAGTCTTTAGAGTTGGTTCTCGGAGCCCCTTAAATGTCGGTTCCCTCACCAACGTTGAATCAGGTAACGTTGAAAGTATTCAAATACGACGTTGATTTTAAAACCGACGTCAAATATTCACCCACCACGTCGGTTTAGCACAAACACTGACGTCATAGACCAATTTGAGAAAAGTGGAAGTGAGTTGTAGAGAAACAACCACAACGTCGGTTAAGGCAAAAGTCGACATTGTATAAGGTATACAGCGTCAGTTTTGGGCCAAAACCGACGTGGTACAGACCTTGAATTTTAATTTTGGCCTGTTACCAAAATCGACGTTGTATAGCCTATACAATGTCGGTTTTTGCCTTAACCAACGTTGAGGTTGTGTATTTTTTTAAAATAAAAGACGAATTATCTAGAAACCATTATCCCTACATAACAAATTGACAGTACACATAATTTTCCAGCTAGAACAGTTCAATTCATAATGAGAATTATGTTTACATGCATATATACACTTATATAAGTTGTGACATTGTACATATATATAAACTAATCTACAAAAGAAGTTTTATAGATATCTACAAACTGCTTCTAACTTGGAGGAAATATCTCGCCCATTCTTTTCGAAGTTCTTCTATTGTTTGGCTATCTAATGGCTCTTGATATTGAAAAACCTGAAATAAATGTAGAAACTTGAGTTAGACTTGAAAATCAATTAACATATGAACAAACTTAAGACATGTTCTTACCCGTTCCCAAGGATCTGTGATACTAGCACGTGCTATTATTCTCATCCAGTGCATGATATAGTATCCACATTCCCACCCTCCTTGTTGCTTATTGCACTTTCATTAAATCAAATAATTGAATGCTAATTTTAATAAACTTACTTTAGAATTAAATTTAGAATTACATGCCTTAGGATATATCCAATGGAGGTTTTGGGAGGAGGATGTGGATCTACATCCAAGATAATTATCCAAAGTCAATGCACTAAAATCCAATATGTTTAATAAATTGCATATTATACAAAAAAAGAGTGATATATTATTTAAAGTTAATTAAATGATACATTTGTACTATTTGTTTCATATTTGGAGTTGCCTTCTTATGTAGGGAACAAAACCAAACAATTGTGTTATCTATGGGACACACAAGCATCAGTTGCCAATGAAACCTAATAAAAGAAATCTATTAATCTCATATTCTCAACATTACTTAAGATGAAAATATAAAGATTTGAAACTTACGCATGGATAATAGGGGTAAAGTAAATTTTCTTTTTGGATTCGGAAATCCATCTTTGAATATAATTTTGAGTGTTAATCCTTTTATTGCCACTCCTTTGTATATGATGTGACTCAAGAAATCCATAAATATCTGGATTCCCTGTGCTATAAACTAAATTATTTATGTACCTGCATTATTAAAATCAATATTAGTAATAGTAGTTGATGAAATAAGTCAAATTTTATAACATGTAGAAAGATATACTTACATCATCCATAACTGAATACATGCAATGTTTTTAACATCTGGTTCCCCTGAATTATTTCCAAGATGTCTTGCATATATATGTACAAGCGACACCAGCATTGTCCACCCCAAAGATGGATGCTTCGCATTCAATTTCAAGGGGATTATTAAAGTACTCGTGGTAGATCTTAGTAAATTCCTGAAGTGGATTGACTTCTGACTCATGTGCACCTAGGACTACCAGCTAGTGATGGTGATTTCTGTTTCCTCTCACGGTCCTGTAACACATAAACAAAATGTATCAGTTCAAATAGCAGTAAGTTTGAATTTAAATAAGTTTAAGAGAAATCTTCACAATATACTCGAGGCCTTCTAAAAATGGGTTGTAGGATACGTGTAGGCCACACAATAAAGGTACAGGTGCCTCTCCCACAAATCTAACCTCTATTTGGGCACAAGCACCTCTGCATTTGCCTGTCTAACCTCTTCGACGACTACTCTAGAAAATTCATCTCCAAGTAGCACTGTATGGAGCGTCGAAGACGTGACAAACACTCTCCCAATGGCCACCAATCGAGGAAGATCTTCAACAAATAATTTACACTGATATGACGTATTAGTGATTGTGTCTTCCTCCTTGTCCTCAGCAGCACAACTCCCCTTTGTGCTAGCTTTGCCATATGTAGGTAGTACTACACCTTCCTGCAAAGGAGTGTGTTGCTGTGAGATCCCCATGGATTCTAACTTCTCATCAAATTCTCTTCTTAACTCTTGTCTTAATTTATCTCGTAATCTTTCTTCAATTTGAGACGCCAATTGTTCTTGTATTTGAGACGTCAATTCATCTTTAAGTTGAGATATCTGATCCATTATATTTACATTTTGAGAAGAGCTAGAACGAGGAGCAGAACCAAAATATTGTCTCACCCAAACACCATATCCAGCAGTCCACACACGATCGGGGTGTTCCTTGGTCCCAAGAGCAGTAGTCAATATATCTTGTCTTCCTTGATTGACAAAACTGCCCTGGGAGTTCTGCTCCACTAGAGAATCCTGTAAAAAATAATTCAATATGTCAACATTGTACAATAATAAGACATTAGATATGATGATTAAATTATTATTAACTTACAATCCGCTGGGCAACCTCAAGTGCCTGTGGAGATGTCATCTGCCCTCCAGGTTTAGTCCTAGCCATCTTCCATTTCTCATGGCGACTAGGAGGGGATGGAGGAGAGATGACATCATTTGAAGATGATGCTTCTTGTAATCTTTTTAATTTCTCTTCCATCATCCTCTTTCCTAATAAATCATAACCCTCCACCCCGAGATAACCAGTGGGGGGTGACATTCATGTGCTGAATGTCCTGGGCTTTCTTCCTCTTCTCCTACACAATAAAAACTTTGTTGTCAAGCCATATCATTTAATGAAATTATGATGGAAAAAACAAACGTGCCTAGACTCATCCTCTCTAGATTGGACAAATTGTCTCCAAGTGTCTTCATCAAGAGAGTATTTCTCACAAGGGAACTTTCCCTTGTATTTTTCAAAAACATACCAACTAGTCAAGTTGGTCTTGAAATTTCTCCATTTAATAGCAATGTTGGACATAATTTTCTTTCTAGTAACTGAAGAGGTTTCAAACTCAAAGTTTGTCTGCAAAATAAAATAATCAAGTCATTAAATTCAATAAGCTTAAGGGTGAATTACTTATAGTAAGATCCTGCCAAATCATATTTTTCTCAGCTTCAGTCACATCATCCCAGGTGGGAAGCAAAATAGAGACTTTGGTGCATGCTAAGATACCCAAATAGCTAGAAAACTAGAGACCGTTAGGCCCTGAAGCCCTACCAGTCTGAGGGTCGATTTGAACTGCGACCCTGAAACCACCAACTCGAGTAGCAGTAATACCTCTCAAACGTGTAGATTCTCTACTCTTCCTTGATGAATCAGCCATGACCTACAAAAAAGAACACAAACTTAAGATTAAAACTTACAAAAATGAGTATAATGAAGGTTATCAATGTTCAAATTAAAATAAAAACAACAAATAATTAAAGATTACTTGTTCATTCTGGCAATGTTACAATGTTTTCCCATATTCCTTTATTGTGATCACTCCGTGTAGCATGTACTTCATCAATATCATTTTCATCATTGATAGGAGGTAAGTGTCTTGAAAATGAGTTGTCAACATGTTGGACTATTGAGTCATCATGGTTATTAACATCATATTTCGTTCTCCCTTGTATATCAACTGACCACCTTTCGTTAGAAGGATCTTTGACATAAAAAACTTGTTTTGCTTGGTAAGCCATTATGAAAGGATCTTCTTTAGAACTTATCTTTGTGAGATCAACCTATGTAAAACCTAAGTCATCAACATGCACTCCTGTGTTACAATCAACCCATTTACACTTAAATACCGAAACTTCCCATATTTCTTCTATCACTCCAAAGTAACTTATTGTAATCATCATAGGATTGTTATCTTTTGAACTAGCAAAGTGCATTGACTCGGCCTCAAGTGTCACACCGCTATTCTGCATTGTACTTTTTTGATCCTCAGTGTTTGTGTAAAAAGAGAATTTATTAATATCATACCCAGACCATGTTATGACATCAAAGTTAGGTCCTCGTGCTAACCATTTTAATTCATCAACATCACAATCCTTTTCAAGAACTATTTGTTTAAAATATTTCAAAAACGTCTTGTTATGTTCATTAAATAACCACTTCTCATTTGCACGTGGGTTCATTATCTTTAACAACATTTTATGTTCATCTATGTAAGGAAGAGCATCATCAATATTGTTCAAAATATACAAGTGTGCTTGGAGTACCTGTTGTCGATCTTTTCGAACTATCCTCACACCTCGTGTGCCTTTGCCTTCATGCCTTCCTTCATACCGAGACCTCAGTACGCATATAGCATCTACTTCTAACATATACGTGGTACAAAACTCAATTGCTTGCTTTACAATATATCTCTCAACAAAAAGATGCTTATGGTTTATATGGATTCTTCATATACCCTTTGAATATCTTCATGCATCTCTCAATTGGGTACATCCATTGTAAAAACACAGACCACATATTCTAATTTCTCTCACCAGATGAACAATTAAATGGACCATGATATCAAAAAATGAAGGTGGAAAATACATCTCTAGTTGACACAAGAGAATGATAGCTTTATTTTCTAAGTCATCTAACCTAGTAGGATCAATTACTTTCCTACAAATAACATTGAAGAATAGGCAAGACGAGTGATGACTTGTCTAACATTTTTTAGTAGAATTCCACGAATAGCCACTAGGAGAAGGTCTTGCATTAGAACATGACAATCATGAGATTTTAAGCCAATAAGTTTCAAATCTTCCATTGAGCCAAGGCTTTTGATATTTGAAGAGTATCCTTGTGGTACTTTAACTACTCGCAAACACCCTAAAAAATTGATCTTTTTAGATTTTGACAAAGTTTGACATGCTGGTGGCAAGTACGTTCGTTTACCATGAGGTTAGGGCTGTAACTCAAAGCGAACACCCATCTCAACCAAATCCTTACGAGCATTTATTTCGTCTTTTTATTTCCTTTAATATTGAGCAATGTCCTAATTATACTATCACAAACATTCTTTTCCACGTGCATTACATCTATACAATGTCTAACATCTAACTTCGACCAATATGGAAGTTCAAAGAATATCGATTTCTTCTTCCATATGTTTCTCACACCACTATGCTTGACGGTTTTCCCATAATTGACTTCGATGTTGCTCACTCGGTTATACGCTTCATCTTTAGTTAAGGGTGGAGGTGCAGTCCTATCTTCCTGACAACTATTAAAAGCTTTTTTCAACCTATGATAAGGGTGGTTACGTTTCAAAACCTTTCGATGGCTAATGTAACTCCTCTCATATTTTAGCTGATGGTAACTTGTGTTCTCTTCACATATCGGACAAGCATGATGTCCTTTGACACTATAACCACTCAGAGTTTCATATGCTGGAAAATCATTAATCGTGTAAAATAACATTGCTAGCAAATTGAAATTGGCCTTCTCATGTGCATCAAAAATCTCAACAACTTCATCCCATAACAATCTCAAGTCTTCTATAAAAGGACTTAGATAAACATCTATGTCATTTCCGGGTTGTCTTGGTCTTGATATCATCATAGACATCATCATATATTTTCTCTTCATGTACAACCAATACGGCAAATTGTAAATAAATAGCAAAACAGGCCATGAAGTATGTTTGCTACTTAAATTACCGTATGGATTCATTCCATCAGTTGTAAGACTAAGTCTAAGATTCTTGGATCACTTCCAAATTCAGGATACAAAGAATCGATTTTCTTCCATTGTGGTGAATCGACAACATGCCGTAACAACCCACCACATCTTCTTCCATTTGCATGCCATGTCCAGCTCTTTGCATCGTTAACATTGGCGTAAAACCGTTTTAATCGAGGTATGATTGGAAGATACCACAATACTTTTGCAGATGATCCTTTTTCATGTCATCTTCATCCCCATCATCATCCTTTACTTTATATCTTGATACCCCTCATCTGGGACACTTATGCAATCCTTCGAATTCTTTTCTATACAGTATACAATCATTTGGACAAACATGTATTTTTTGGTACTCCATACCTATTGGACACAATATCTTCTTGGTCGGCAATGTATTACCTTGAGGAAGTATTTCATACAAAAATTCAAGTAATTCAGTAAAGCTTCTATCAATCCACCCATTTCTTACCTTCATATTAAATAATCATAATATTGCTGACAAACGTGAAAAACTTGAATAACCGGGATACAATTCTGTTAGTGAATCATCTTTCAAAGAATCAAACACATGGGCTTGGTGGAAACTCTTTTCTCCAATATCACGAATCATGTCTTCCATGCAATCTTTAGAATATATATTAGAATCTTCACACTGATCTTACTTAGATACATATGGTAAGTCTAGAACTTTACCATGCCAAGTTCACGTTGTATAGTTCTTCAAGAAACCATCGCTCTCCTATAAACTCAATATGTAGTCTTTTTCCATTCACACAATTCACACACGGACAGTAATATCTTCCATTTATTGATGCTCCATTCTGTTTAGCAAATTCTAAAAAATCTTCAACACCTTTCTCATTCACATCACTGATTCAACTTGCATGTATCCAACTTCGATCCATGACTACATTTAGTGAAAGATTTTCACACACATTACTCAATGACCAAATTAAATATAAATTGTCGGGGATTGAACATCCCCGGACTCAATACCCAAACGCGTTTCTTATATATCAAACTATAAACATGTAATATTTCAATACAGACAAGCATTCCAATCTTACACGCATTTCAATCATACAAGTATGATCAAACAAAATACAAATTGTCGGGGATCGAACATCCACAGACTCAGTACCATACGCACAACATATATATCAAACATACAGAAAAAAACATTCAAATCCAGGAGAAGCATTCCAATCATACAAATAGTCATTTCAATCACATTGTTATTCCATTTCAAAGATGATAAAAACACACCTTTTTGAAGAGTAGTGGTGACGCCAAACACAGAGAAGGAGGAACACACCCAAATGAGTCAAATGAACACTTCTAAAACCACCAAACCCAAAGAAAAAGTTAATAAAATATAAGCAAACGAAAATGGATGAGAAACAAACTAAAAACGAGTGAATAGAACTACCAAAAGCTTGAAATGAAATGCTACCTCGAACGGAGCTTCAAATGAAAATGGCATCATTCAAATGACGCTCTCAACCAAAATGAAGGACGAACGATAAAATGGAGATGAAGAGAGAACCTCACGAGCACAAAATGCAGCAAATGCAAGTCGGAACAGTGAAGGGAGACAGCGCGTGTAGTGGAGGGAGAAGAAAAGTCAAAGTGAAAAAGCAAGGCAAGATTAAAAAAGGGTATATCACGTCGATTGTGGGCTGAGAACCGACGTGATATACCCTGTAGAAATCCCAATTTCAAAATCAGGGGGGCATGGCGTCGATTCTAAGCCCATAACCAACGTTATGTTCAACCCTAATTTGTTTTCCAATTTATCAGGGGGTATGACGTCGGTTGAACTATCTAACCGACGTCGTCGTCCTATACATGACATCGGTTTTTTTGTATTAACCGACGTGATATATCAACCGCCAAATTAAATTTTTAAAATTTTGAATTTTTATTTTTACTGTCTTTTCCAAGACGGTTTTGAATGTTAACCAACGTGGGATATATATCACCACGTCGGTTTTTGTCCAACTGACGTTATGTATGTTCATTTATTTACAAAAAAAGCCACCGTATTTTTGACAACATCATTTTCAGTTTTAACCGTCTTTATACAATGACGTTAAACAATGTTTTTCTACTAGTGTTCAAAAGAGTAAATGTTTTACAAATGTGTTCTTGCCTTTCATAATACCTACGATATCCTATAGTGTTAAAATGACAGTCAACATTTGCCTTAACTCTCCAAGTTGCTGCCTAACTACTACCAATGTTGCCATGTTCTCTTTTTAATCAACAATGTTATTATATATGTTTCTGGAGGCCCTCTCTACAATAACTACTTCAACATTCTTTTTTCTTAAATTCTTCTTTAGGTAAGACTTTAGTGAAGAGATCAATATTTCTCAAATTTGTTTTGAGATTTCCTTCTTAAATTCACTTTAAGTTTTACCCTTTCTATATGTAGTCTTGCATATCTCTTGGATCTTTTATAAGTTATATCTCATGACTTATTCAAGTTTTGACACATTTCACTCGAACTCTTCTATATAATTTTTGTTTAACAAAAAAATTTGTTTAGTAATAAGATTCTTTCTTTATGTAATGAGAAAGTTGGTTTTGCAAACTAGTTGCAAAGACAATTTTTTTGTAAGAGCCAATACTGAAGAGCCATGTTACTCTTCCAATGATATTTTTTTGTCATTCCTTTACATCTCTTTTTGCTCTCTCATATACGAATGTTTTCCAATTATAAATCTGTAACATAAGTATAATTTGCCTCAAAAGTTTAACGAGTACCCAAAATGTGAGATATCCTCTTAATTTGAGTTTTCTATATATTTTTAAGAATTAGATTCAAAATATTTAACTACTTTTAATTATTTTAAAATAAATAGGTACATGAGTGTTAAATAACTAAGTGTGAGTCTAAGTCCCATATTGAGTGAAAATGAGAAAATTGAGTAACATATAAGAAAAGAGGATGCACAAACCCAATGACTTAAGGTTTTGGGTTGAAGGTGGTGTCATTCTCTTGTATGGGTTTGGTTCTTATCTCATTCTTGTTTGATCTTCTCCAGTTTAAATGAGTACAATTTGATCCCTGTATCCAAAGACATCGAGTCAAATTGGAAAGTAAAGGTCAATAATAAATAATTGTTTATCCAATATATATTCCTTTAGTTTGAGGTTTCTATAGTTTTGAGAATTAGATTTAAATCTTAACTAATTTTAAATATTTTGAAGTAATTAGTTACAAAATTCCTTTTGTCACTAACACCATCTCAAATTGAAAAATGAAGTTTAATAATAAATTATTGTTTATCCAATATAGAAAGACATAATTAGAAGTGGTCAGGATCAAATCGAAAAAAAATTAAAAATCACTAATATTGAAATTTTTGAATCAATTTAAAAATATACATTTTCCATAATTAAGCCATGTTCACTTTAAAATTTTTGGAATCCATCAAATGAAAATCAAATATTTAAATATTATTATATCATTTTTTATTCACTAGTACGAAGAACGCATTCTACGTCAAGATAATACGTCGAATAAAATGAAATCGATATAAACAAAAATGTGGTGGCATTTTTGTAAATATTTGAAGAAATATTACGTCGGTTAACTCAAACCCGATGTAATATACCATATTCTACGTCAGTTGCCACTTTTAACCAATGTAAAAAAGACTGAAAATAGTAAAAATTCAAAATTTAAAAGATACTACATCGGTTGGGAGGTGCCAACCAACATCGTATGTAGCCGATATTACGTCGTTTGGGACCTTCAAACCGACGTATAATATCCTCTTTTGGCGCGTGATTGAAATTTGAAGAAAATTTGGTTACATATTATGTCGGTTGGGCGTTCTTGGGTATTAACTCTTGGGTATTACTTTTCTCTTACGCTTACATTTTCTTCTCCTTACCTCTCCCTCGCTGCCTCTTCCTCACCCTCACCCTAGCTGCCTCCTCCTCACCCTCGCTGCCTCCTCTTCACCCTCGTTGCCTCCTCCTCACCCTCGCTGCCTTCTCTTCTCAACCTCTCGCTGCCTTCTCCTCTCAACCTTCGCGTGGTGCCGCTTTTATTTTCACTAGTTTTCATTTGTATTTCGCGTGGTGCCGCTTTCTCTTCTCACTGATTTTCATTTGCATCTTTGTTGTTCACTAGTTTTGCTAGGGTTCGTTTTGCTCCATTTTCGACTTCTTCCATGTTCGTTAGGTGTGCGCAGGTTGAATGCTTGGTTCAACACCCCTTGCCTCTTCTCTTTACAAGAAGTTAACAATTTTGTAAAATTCATTAAAAATAGTTAGAAATTTATTTTTGACCCAAATTTTTTATCAGCATCTTAATTTAGTATATATTTGATGGTAGAGTTCTTATATTATATAGGTTTATAATAGATTCAGGGTTTGAAAAGTTCATGACGAAAAAACTTCAAATGACCATAACTTTTAATAGAGAGCTCGGATTGAGACGCTCCAAAAATGAAAGTTGTGTGAAATGTGATAACGAAGCCCTTGCCCAACCATAGATTGAGCCTCTGGAAATAACAAAATTCCATCGTGTAGGGTTTCTTTTTTATTTTTTTGTTATTTTTCATCTATTTTTTTAGATTGTAGCCTTTTATTTCACTTATCTATACTTGCTAGAAAATTCTAAATTTTTTTGTGGTGTTTTCTTATATCGATTAGAGATTTATCAACCCATTATTTTTTTTTAAAATGACTTTTTACGTCGGTTGTAAGCTACAACCGACATAATAGATGACTTTTTACGTCGGTTCTAGCTTACAACTGACGTAAAAAGTCTTCTTCTACGTCGGTTCTAGCTCTAACCGACGTAGTATTCACTTTTTTCAGTTATATTAATTGGGTATATGATGCCGGTTTCTATTTTCAACCGAGTAGTGACGTACATATTATGGCGGTTACATAATCGACATTGTATATCAAAGACTTTCTACGTCGCTTGCATCTACGTCAGTTGCATAAACGACATAAAATATTTTCTAGAACTGACGTAGAATGTCATTTTTCTACTAGTGATTTCACTCATATCTAAAAATACATGATAACGTGAGTAATAATCTATTTACGTATGAATAAGTAGTAAAAGAGTTGTCTTATGAAGGTTAGTCTTGAATGAGAAAAAGGAGATTTGTTAGACTTATAAGAAATAAATGTTTTGAATTATCTAGTATTTATATCACAATATATAATATTGAGGAACATATAAGAAAAGAAGACACACAAATCCAATGACTTAAGGTTTTGGGTTGAAGGTGGTGTCATTCTCTTATATGGGTTCGGTTCTTTCTCATTCTTGTTTGATCTTCTCCTGTTTAAACGAGTACAATTTGATTCCTGTATCCAAAGACATCGAGTCAAATTGGAAAATAAAGGTCAATAATAAATAATTGTTTATCCAATACATATATTCCTTTAGTTTGAGGTTTCTATAGTTTTGAGAACTAGATTTAAATCTTAACTAATTTTGAATATTTTGAAGTATTAGCTACAAAAGTCCTTTTGTCACTAACACCAACTCAAATTGAAAAATGAAGTTTAATAATAAATTATTGTTTATCCAATATAGAAAGACATAATTAGAAGTATTCAGAATCAAATCGAAAAAAAATAAAAATCATTAATATTAAAATTTTTGAATCAATTTGAAAATATACATTTTCCATAATTAATCCATATTCACTTTAAAATTTTGGAATCCATCAAATCAAATCAAATGAAAATCAATTATTTAAATATTATTATATTGTTTTCTATTCACTAGTACAAAAAATGCATTCTAACGTCAGATAAAACGGAATCGATGTAAACAAAAATGTGGTGGTATTTTTGTAAATATTTGAAGAGATATTACGTCAGTTAACTTAAACCCGACGTAATACACCATGTTCTATGTCGATTGCCACTCATAACCAATGGAAAAAAGACTGAAAAAAGTAAAAATTCAAAATTTGAAAAATTTCAAGATACTACATCGGTTGGGAGGTGCCAACCGACGTAGTATGTAGCCTATATTACATCGATTGGGACCTTCAAACCGACGTAATATCCTCTTTTGGCGCGTGAGTGAATTTTGAAAAAAATTTGGTAAAATTTGGTCAGATACTACGTCGGTTGGGACCCAACCGATATAGTATGTCCCTCAAGTTAAAATTAGAAATTTCAAGAGAGATATTAACTCTTGGGTATCACTTTTCTCTTATGCTTATATTTTCTTCTCCTTCACCTTCTCCTTACCTTTCTCTGGCTGCCTCTTCCTCCTCCTCACCCTTGTTGCCTCCTCCTCACCCTCACTGCCTTCTCCTCTCAACCTCTCGTTGCCTTCTCCTCTCAACCTTCGCGTGGTGCCGTTTTTATTCTCACTAGTTTTCATTTGTATTTTGCGTGATGTTGCTTTCTCTTCTTACTGGTTTTCATTTGCATCTTTGTTGTTCACTGGTTTTGCTAGGATTCGTTTTGCTCTATTTTTGGCTTCTTCCATGTTCCTTTGGTGTGCGTAGGTTGAATGCTTGATTCAACACCCCTTGCCTCTTCTCTGTACAAGAGGTTAGCAATTTTGTAGAATTCATTAAAAATAGTTAGAAATTTATTTTTGACCCAAATTTTTTATTAGCATCTTAATTTAGTATATATTTGATGGTAGAGTTCTTATATTATATAGGTTTATAATAGATTTAGAGTTTGAAAAATTTAGGACGAAAAAACTTCAAACGATCATAACTTTTAATAGAGAGCTCAGATTGAGACGTTCTAGAAATGAAAATTGTTCGAAATGTGGTAACAATGCCCCTGCCTAATTGTCGGTTGGGCCTCTAAGAATTCCAAAATTCCATCATTTAGGGTTTCTTTTTCTTTTTTTTTATTTTTCATATATTTTTTTAGATTGTAGCCTTTTATTTCTCTTATCTATACTTGCTAGAAATTCTGAATTTTTTTGTGGTGTTTTCTTGTATCTATTAGATATTTTCCAACCCATTATTTTTTTTTAAAAAAATTGACTTTTTACGTCGGTTGTAAGCTACAACCGACGTAATAGATGACTTTTTACATCAGTTCTAGATTACAACCGATGTAAAAAGTCCTCTTCTACACCGATTCTAGCTCCAACCGACGTAGTATTCACTTCTTTCAGTTATATTAGTTAGGTATATGATGTCGGTTTTTATTTTCAACCGAGTAGTGACGTACATATTACAGCGGTTACATAACCGATGTTATATGTCTAAGTCTTTCTACATCGTCTACATCTACGTCGATTACATAAACGACGTAAAATATCTTCCAAAACCGATGTAAAATGTCATTTTTCTACTAGTGATTTTACCCATGTCTACAAATACATGATAAAAGAGAGTAACAATATATTTACGTATGAATAAAGTAGTAAAAGAGTTGTCTTATGAAGGTTAGTCTTGAATGAGAAAAAGGAGATTTGCTAGACTTATAAGAAATAAATCTTATGAATTATCTAGTATTTATATCACAATATATAATATAATACATATATTAATAAAATAAAGCAGTAAAATTTGGTTTTGTTTGGCTTAAAATTTTTTAATTTTTAAATCAAACTAAATCGAACCACGTGATACTTTTAATGTCGACATGATAATTTTAATGTTAGATTCGGATGTATTTTATTTTTAACTAAAAACTGAATTACCACATACACTCGTGTGGACATAGTGGTATATTAACATCAAGTAAAAGATTCTAAAGCTGAAATGAACAATAAATGAAAAATTTAAAAAGCTAAACCATAGATTCATCAATAAACTCACTCAAGCCAAAACATGATGGAAAGAGATGTACTGAAATCAACGCAATATCCACAAAATTTCAACAATATTTCAACAAATTAAGTCCAACAATCTTGAACACGTAAACGGGTTTTCATTTGTAGCATACAGTATTTTTAACCACTGAGAAGGGTCGATATTGATAATATCCATATATTTCGAATTCATAATTACTATATTCAACATTCACAACCCAGTTGGGTCAGCCTATGTTTGAATAGATATGATGAGGTCCTAGATTCAAACTTGATACCGCAATTCTACTTCAAGAAAGAAAACAATATTGAACTTTCTCATACAATGAAACACAAAACATCAAATGGAAAACAAAACAAAATAGTAGAACAGATTACGATTCAAAGAAAAGGAGCTAACATCCCTAGCTTTTTAATCTTAAAGAGAAAAGTACTCTAGCTATATATCCTCCAAGGTTCAAAACTCTTCGTATTGGGATTGGGAAATTTATGGAGTTTGATTAAAATTTGTCTCCAACAAGATAAGGGAAATGGAAGCCATGCATATAACCAAAACCAGAAGCTTCTTGACAGGCTCTATAGATGGTTGGTAGTAGTGGAAGAAGAGCTAAAGCCAGAAATATCAGTCCAAGATGCAGGAGTAGCACTGCTCCAATATTGTTCACTCACTGGATTATTGTTCCCCAAGAAATGGGTTGGCAAGTTAGGTTCCCTACCATCTTCCATCTTCACTGAAGCTAGCTGAGTCATGATCCCAGAAGTTGAAACCTTTGGCCTCATATATCCACTCACCTCAGCACTGCCTTCAAAAGGGTATAAACTAGAAGGTGGTGAAGAACCTTCCAAGGAAGCCAGAAGGGGAAACTGCTGTGACATTCTCCATTGGTCCAAACCAGGTGCAGAGAAAATTGAAGTGGCACCACCAAAAGCACTTGCTCCAATTTGATAACTCAAGTCCCCTACTCCCCCCATTGGGCCATAACTGATGCCATAGTTTAGGCCAATATCTCCATCTCCAAATTCAGCGAGTTGATGCAACGGAGGCACGAATCTGAGCGGTGGAATTTGGGGTGCAAGCCCTATTCTCTCACTCTTGGAAGACACCGAGTTGGTGGAAGTGACACTTCCTGTTTGGCAGTCCGAGCTTGCGGGAGAGTTGGAACCGCCGCCGCCGCCGCCGCCGCCACGGCCGCCAGCGCAGCTTCCTTTGCTCCGCTTGTTCCTCCTGCAGCCTCCGCCGACGGGGACAGTCCTTAGGGAGCCGCCTCTGGTCCAGTACCTTCTGCAGGTCTTGCAGAAGTGGCGGGGCTGGGAGAGACTGTAGTTGTTGAAGTAGCAAAATTTGGTGTTGGTCGATTCGCAGCGTGGACACTTGAGTGCAACCTCTGGCATTGGCATGTTTGCCATCCTTGCCCTATCAGCCATGGATCCTGGCCTGATTGAGCCCTCTCCATGAGACGGCATCGCAGGCGGAAACGGTGGCTGTGGCGGTGGTGGAAGCAGCTGCCCAGAGGTGGAACCAGTGCCTCTGGGCTGGTTATTTGGTTGCTACAACGTCAAAAAGCAGAAAGAAAATGAGAAATGGTTAAACATATCAGAGAAATATTAATAACATTCTCTACTGTACTTTTTAAACACCTTTTTTGTTGTTTACTGATTTTTCCTTATTCCTTATATTTATAAAGTCTTATTAGACAAATTTTGAATCATAATAATAAAGAAAAAAATTAGAAGGAGAGGGTGTTGAAAGAAAGAATACCTAGCATTTTTCATAATAAATGATGATAAAATAAAGGAAGGGAATGAAATGTCAGTATATTCAAGAAGAGGCATAAGCAAAAGTAACAAGAATATTTGTTTTATGTTTTGAAATCTTTTGCCTTTGGACAAAGAAGCCATAGGAGGGGACAAATCGAAGAAACCCGTGTCTGTTATTTACCTGTTGCTGCCAGTTGGCTGCATCAAAATAAGAAGCTGGTATGGAAGTAAAAACCATGATTCACTCTCGGAGCTTAAGTTTTCTTTTGCAAAGTTGGTTTTTTTTTGGAAGATATGTAACAGCGGAGAGAATCACATGAACATGCTAGAGAGAGAAATAGTGTGAGTATTGAGAAGGAAAGAAGAGAAGACTGTGTAATGAGGAGCGAAAATAAAGGAAGGGCCTTTTAAGTATTTATATATAATTCTGATGTTGGTTCTCTCTCGTAACCCTTGAGACACATCTTTTATTTTTAACTTTCTAGGGTTTTGAGAAGGTGAAGCTTCTCTTTCTATGCTTTCCAAGTACTGTGCTAAGACAGTGAGATCAGTGCTAGCTGCTGATCGACCAGCCCTATGCATGTCAGGAATTAATAATAGGTCAAAAACCTTAATTATGATGCTGTTATGTTGTGAAACTAATCCTTAAAAGAATAATATATAGATTAAGGTGAAGAATGTGATGAATGAAGGTGTTAATGTTTTTTATATCAGAGGAAAAGGTGGCTGTTGTTGGAGCTTTAGTGATGGACATTTGTCGAAACCTTTTCCTGGTCCGGTCTGTTCCCTTCCACACTTTGGAAATTTATCCTGGCGACTCTCACGCGTCACCAAATGGCGAGTGGGTACACTAATCATAAGAACAGGAGGAATCAGCAATATAATTGATTCAACAACACCTGTAAATCGAACTTTTATGTCGTCTATTAATTGACATTAAATCTATAACCAGCAACAATATGAAATTTTGAGTTATAGACTTAGAAATTTTGAGTTATATCATCGATACAAATTTCAGTCTTGTTCATGATCCTTAAGCAAAGTCATACGTCGTACTAATTCAAATTGAGATGATTAAAGTATCATCGAATAAAATATTATAAAAAAATTATTTAAACACTAATTATAATTGCTAAATAAAATAATTGTTAATTATGATTAAAATAATTACTAAATTAAGTTTTAGTTGTTAAATAATTATAAAATAAAAATAATAATAAATTAATTCAAAATAATGATATATAAAATTAATTGTCAAGATTTTAACTACTTATATTCTAAATTAATTTTTAATTAAATTAGTGACTAATTTATCATTTTAAAAACCAAATAAATTAGTTTGAAAAATCAATTTTTTTAGTGGAAATATCAAATATACAATTTACCCTCATAATACTCAGTCGACCGAAAACTACATACAGTTCATAAGCCACGTACTTCAAAATACAAAAGTATTATTTTGTTGCTTAATTAACTGATATTTGATATAATTTGACAAAAGAATAACTTTTTTAATTTTATTGTGTAGATACTCCAAGTTAGAAGAAATATTTCAAAAAGTCAATTAAAAAAGGAAAAAAAATGTTATTTGAAAAATAAAAAAATAATATTCAAAATTAGTGATTGAAAACTGTAGTCTCCATGAGTTATAACCTCGTGAATAAGGGACTAAAGTTTTTTTCTAATTTAGTTATTGGTTTGATAATCACAAAAAATCAATTAATTAAATCAATCACTGTATTATTTAGTTTTTATTTTATTAATTTAATTAATATCATAATAATTTCGTATTCCCTTTATTCCTCCAAACATTTCCCTCCCAAATAAACCCTTAATTGGAATTGCTTCACCCACCCCTTTTAGCTCCTTCTGTACTTCCAATTCAACTCTTCTCTTCATTCCTTCTTCTTGATCCAGCCTTTGGACGATCAGATCACATCTAACTTCATCTTATCGTCGGCCTCCAAACCCTCGCGTCTTCCTTCAAACACAACATCTTGACACAAACCCTTATCAGGTGTTGACGACCACATCCCTCCTCCTTGTCCTTCAAATTCCATCATGTCTTCCTCCATGACTAACATCCTACCCAAGCCCTCCTTTTCATGTCTTCTACAAACCTTCTTAAAGTCATCTCCAAACCTTCTTGAATAGAATTTTAAAATTGCCTTGGAAGGTTTTTCTAATAAGGCTATTAAATGCTTGTAGGGATACTTGAGGGTTTTATATTTCACAAAAAACTTAATAAAATACTTTTGTGATGACCAAGAGTTTCATATTATAAGCAATAGAAAGATACTAGGATAGCTACTTTTATATTGTTCACCTCTTACTTAGATTATATCGAATTCTTCAATGTCGAAGGCAAATAATTTTACTAAATAGACAATGCTCATAAGTATTTTCATCGTCTTTTGATCATTAAGAATACATAAAGTTTCTTTAAATTATCTACTAAACTTCCTTTGAATTTAAATACAAGTACACAGGACATCTCTAGACATAGTATATAAAGTCTCTATAAGTATACAACAAAAAAAATTGTTTACAAGGTTCATACTTAAACAAGTGGATACTAAATAAAAATATTACTAACTTTACATATGTGAAGAATTTACAAATAATTAAGAACTCTCTTTTATAAAGTCATCTAGAAGACAATTTATTTAAGCACTCAAAAGTTTTCAAAAGAATATAAGCATATGCACATAGTCTTTTCATTTGTTTGTCATCATTAATCTTTCTTGTGTATGAAAAACTTGTATTTGCATGGGTCAAAAAGATATTTGCCATGATCTAGTGTTTTTCCATTGTCTTTTGTGTTCAAGTTTTCTAGCATGCATGTTTGATTTTATATTGACACTTCATGTTATATCTTGTGTTATGAGAAATGACATGATTTATATGAGAAAATATGTTATTAATATCACTACAAAAAATTGTGTATATGTGGTGACATTTTTTTTTGTAAATAGCATCGATTACGAATGCCACTTTATACGTTTGTGGTGTTTTTGCGTACCGCTATAGACCTGGTTGCCACAAAATATAAAATGACGTTTTTGCGTGAAACACTATAGCATCCGTCATATAATGACTTTTATAAAGCAACATTTTTCTCCACGTAAATAATGTTAATTGACTTGTCATAATTATTTTTATTGATAACAACAAATAAGGATACTTTTGAAAGCCATCATGAACGTTTCAAATTATCGTAATTATAATATTAAATAAAAAAATATATCCAGCATTTTATAACTATATCTAGCATTTCATAATTAACCAATTTTCATAATTATATATGTTACATACACATAATTATCTAGTAGAATAAAACTAAAATAACACAAATTTTGTAATAACAAAATATCACATTAATTAATAGTGCAACACATATTATGTTCCAACACATTTGACAAAATATTTTGTTCTAAGACTAATACTATTACAAATTTGTATTACAAAAACAACAACATATATATTTAATCTATCTTGCTGCCTCCACTTGATCCTATAATGTGATTTGGGGATGGACCATTAGTTGTAACATCTGATGCCTGAAATATTGACAATAAAAAAAATTAAATACTGCAGCCTGAAATATTGACAATAAAAAAAATTAAATACTGCAGCAGAATGTACATGTTAATACTATAGCAGAATGTATTTGAGGCACTTACCAAACCAGATGCCATGGCAGCAAAATGTTCAGGAACACCTGATCTTCTAACAATATATGCAAGCAAAGAATTCATTTGTTCCTTCAAAGTTGCAAGCTCAATTTCCATCTTTACTACCTTATCCTCAACTTGTGGTGAAGGTGCACTTGAGGAAGGATAGTCTATACCGGTTAATTTTATTGTAGTTTTCTTAAAAACAAGAGTAGAACAAGCTTCAAATGACAACCCTCTAACCCGACCTGACTGCTCTTTACCAAATATGACACCAACTGGATCATTTGGAGATATACTTGATGCAATTTCTGGATTTTTCACAATTAACTCATCAATTTTTTCTTGCAAAAATAACATATGCAGCAAATGTGATCCTTTAAGAACTTAAACAACAACTAAACAACATTAATATGCAATTAAATCAGCATAAGAACATTTAAAACAGTTAACCAGTAATACCATGTACAACTAACCAAATATACTTCTACAGTCGTCCAACTTCTGTCACCTGTACAACATCACGGGATGATGCAAATTTCTAAGGGACACCAATAACCACTCACTAAGTTTGCTAATTTCCAACACCATATAAGCCAGTAATGGAAGCGTTACGAACTCAAGTCACTACAATGGGCCTGAGTTTATCATAATAGGGCAAATTCAAGTTCTATTTTAATAAATACATTGTTAACAAACAAAAGTATTCTTTATGACATTGCCATACAGTTGCCAAACCACTTGTGTTTTTTTTTTTTTTTTTTATTAAACGAGATTCATTCATAAAAAAACTCCACCTTGTGCGCGTAGCTTTTAAGGTAGTATTCAACAATAATCGCAACCTTCCAACCATAACAATGAACAAAAAACCATTATTGAATTTTTTTTCCTTATTCAACAACAACATTGCCAATATGGTGAATACTTACAGCTCCAACAACAATGTTCATGTTTTCACTATGGTACCTAATTCAAATTTTGTTAACGAAAAACAAATTCATTAACAACCAAATTACAAATTCATTCCATCTTAAAATTACCAAAATTGTTCACAAACTATTGGACATCAATTAGTTCATATTTACAAATTTTTAACAACAGACACACTTAACACTTTTTTGATGTTTTTCTTGAATAAGTAATCCAAGGTGTTCCCATAACAACACTCTTAGACCGTTGTCTAAGTGCACACTTAAGTCGCATGCACATGTTACTTTTTTCTTTTGCCTTGTCCTCTTTGTCGTCTATTTCTTTCATATCTTCCATAATATTAGTATGTTCTTCACAATATTGGAATGAATTCGGTTGACAAACTAGAGAAGGAATATCATATCCAACAGAAGGACCAGATGGGTCTAATATTTCTTATAGCTCCGCAACAGCTTCTTGAAGATTCACAATCAATTCCCTTTGTTCCTTAACTTGGCAAATGATTACTTCCTTCTTTGCAATACTGTCAGCAATTGAACAATGCAACACATATGACAATTCTTCAAGCGCTTCTTTGACAATTGCATGATGAAGCTCTTCATTTCAAGCAGACAACTAAACAATAACCTACTTACACAAATGACAACAAAATTACAAAATCAATGCAGTAGTATAGCAACAATGCATAATAGGTCAAAATTTCATTTGATTGAGTTAACTAACCAAGTTTTTTTCTAAACAAAGGGAAATTTAATTCCATCTAGACTACAATTAGAGGAAATTTAATTCCACTACTACACATCTTTCTACTGTAAATTAACACATGCTCCATAAACTATATTTATAACATCAATACATGAACTTATGTCATAAAGAATGAAAATGAAATTAATTTCTACTATTAACATCAACTTATGAAAATTTTCATAATACCTGCAACAAATACAACACGATGGCAATGCGATGCATTTGTTTTCCTCTTCTTGCACAATGAAGCACAACACAAACTTCCAACCAGATATTCATAAACTACACCCCTAGTTATATTTACAAAGTTTACCAAGATCATCTACAATACTAAACAACCCACAACGAACAATACGCAGTCTATTAGGAAATAAAAACACGGTTAGTCTTAACAAAATGTACAACCTACAAAAATCTTGAACGCAACCATTGTTGCGACATTTAAAAATTTTCATCATAAATCATATTAACATTTACATAATAGCTACTAAAAAGACTCCTACTATGACATTCATTTTCTTCTTTGAGCAAATCCACTTTTTCTCCAACAACTCTCAAAACCAAACCTAAGCATATATGTCAAACAATGTAAACGGGATAACTTTAGACCTTAATACAAAACCTCCCATACTCTCCACCCATCTCGAACATAACTCCATTAAAAGTTTGCTACTTAAATTGAGTTTGTTGTCCAACAACATTAGCCAACCAAACAGGGTTGACTGAATACAACACCTTTGTTCATCATTTAACATCTTGTTCACAGAAGATAAAAACTCCGTCCTACAACTGTGACGCAAAGACACCTACATATAACAAGTAATAACTGAAGTTCTCAAAAAGATAACAACAACATATCCGCCATCTACTTAAAAAATGAACAAAGTTTAAAGTAACCCTTTTTATCCATAGCCACAATGAAAACAAGCATTTTCGCGTCACCTTAGTCAATTATGTTCAATTTTGAAATTTTCGTGTACAATAAAAAACAATTGTTAGTACTTTTCAACGAATTTAAAGAACAACCAAAAGGGGGACATACTACTAAATCATAATTTACCAGACAAAGTATGGGAAGTCACAACATAGTAAACCTCAAATGATATCAAACTATTTGAAACACAATAACACTCAAATGGATTATTTCTATTATACACACACTACCTAGGAATTCCATCAAAACTTTTTCAAACTAACCCTAAAGTGAAACAAAAAGTCACATATGAAAGGAACTCACCAAAGCAGACAAAAAAACCCTCAACCCAACGCAGACCCTTAACACAAACCATTGCCAGCGAAGATCATGCCACCACTGGAGCAAGCACGAACCACTGCTAGCAAAACCAAAACCACTCACTCGACCCCGAACGACCAACTGCTAGCACCAACGCCAACGAGAATGAGGTACCGGAGACGATTGGACCACCGTCACCAAACGAAAAACCCCTCACCCGAGCACAAACGACCAACCCTCACGAGGTTGAAGCTTACCATCTACACACAGGGATCAATTTCAAACTGTAAATCGCAATCCTTGAAATTTGAATCCTATCCAACATTTGATTTCACACAAATTTTTTCATTTCATTTATATCTATTTTTTTCAAGTAATATATTTATATTTAAAAATATTGTATATAAGGATTCTTGTATTATTTCGTCCTTACATGTCAAGACCTTAAATAAACACGTATATCACCCAACCATCATATACATTTTACTGCTGAAAGTAAGTTAAACGCAAGGAACTATGAAACAACCACTAAATTCATAGAAATTACTTACTAATTCATCATTGGGACCGACATGGATAATGGACAACATCCTTATTTTCACACTGCTCATAAGCAAAGGAAAAATTGATTCAAAAATATAACATTGAAATTTTATGTAGAGTATGTAAAGTTCCTTACTGTGGAAACTAAATCAATGAAGTATTTTACCTTAGATTTCAGTACCTCCTCCTTAGAGTTCTATATGTCTGCCCACGTCGGTGTTCATACGCAAAATCAAGCTGGGGAACGATCTTGTGAAGCATCTCATCCACGTGTTTGGAATAC